>Ga0325414_1009081_pt1 | contig 10492 bp, 6 predicted proteins | sample PopdelMetagenome_8_FD_206183 | JGI IMG/M metagenome (GOLD analysis project Ga0325414, IMG submission 206183) | Populus deltoides microbial communities from Bellville, Georgia, United States - Leaf-PdKOR-R3 | ecosystem: Host-associated > Plants > Phyllosphere > Phylloplane/Leaf | place: USA...
AGATGTGTTATTGCAAGAAAGCTAAGGGTAAAGAGAATGCATATGGACTGTATATGCCACTGCCTATTCCAGAGCAACCATGGATGGATGTTAGCATGGAACTTGGAGATGGGAAAAGCCCTTAATGGTTCTTTTGATGCTGGGCTACTTGAATTTGGGTTGATATGCAAATAAGTGAAGGAAATGATGTTGTTTATGGTCAGAACAGCAAATGAATTTGAACCTGAATTTGAAGTCATCCATTGCATGTGAAAACAAGACTAATCTAGGTGGATTTCAAGTTCAGAACATGTTCTTTCTAGATTGTTCAACCATGATTGCATTGGACTTTTGTGTAAGAAGATATGGTTGTTTTAAAGAAGTTCAAAACCATGATTGCATTGGACTTTATGTTAGAAAGGTTAAAATACGTGTGCTAGTTAATTTGTCTAGGTTAGTTTGTCAAAGTCTATTTTTTGGGCTTGACTTCTGCCATGTTGAATTTTTCCTAACTTTAGAGGGATGTTCCAGTTATAAATATAGTATCAGAATATGTAATAAAGGACTTTTGGCCAATATTTGAAATTCACAGAATTACTAGTTGTTCTTCTAAATTGATTTTGTGAAGAACCCTACCTGACTTATCACTCTTCAATCATAAAGAGTGTGGCGTCAAAATCCTAGATTGATCTTTGTGGCGTCTAGATCGACTTATCAAAGTATCATTCTAGTCTATCCCCCATCTTATTTACCTTAAAATCACTATAATCCAGCCTAAACACCAAAAGAAAGACAACACAACCAGACCCATCCTTCATCCATTTTCGTCAGATTCATTGTTACCGATTTTTCGAATCATTCACGGCACATTAGGATATAACCTGGAAACCAAAGGAGGTGATGTATAGAATTTGCGGGTCTCGTGTCTATAAAAACCTCCTATGTCGAGTTGATAAAAAATCTTTCTTAGTGATGTTTGAGACTTTAGCATCCCATGAAAGCTCAACAAATGATAGCACTGCCAAAAGGCAAAAGGTCACAGAATTGTTGACCATCTGGCAACCAATAGTCTAACTACAGGGAAGTAGCATTTCCATCACCAATACACGAGACAAATCTCCATCTGCACCAATCTCTACTAAGTAAGATCTTCCTTCAGGACCAAGAGGAAATTGAAGAAAGCCTGACATGCTAGAAAGATCTAACTTTGAGTAAAACACTATAAACTTATCCTAACTAAACTGATGATCTCTTCGAAAGAATATAGACACCATCCTTGTTACATCCTTTAAAAAAAAATTTATATTTGCTATGTCTTTTTCTATATTTATTCCATGCACGCCATTAATTATATGAACCTATTTTTGAGCTCATAATCATCGGAATGTGACCAATCGATGATTTTTTTTGCTGTAATTTAGAAACTTTCTCTCTCCTCTCTTAATTTAAGAAACTGAGAAAAAAATAAAATGAACTTTTAAACTAAATTTAAAATTCCAAAACTATTAAGACTGAAAAAGGCAGAAAAAGAAAAATAGGTGGATTAAATTTGAGACAGGCCATGAGATTTCTGCTTATTTTATTATATAATCTTTTTTGTTAGATTTTTTTTTTCATCAACGGATTTTTAGAAATTAATCATAAATTTATTATAGAAAGCTATTCTTAAAAAAATAAGGACTCAAATAGAAAAAAAATAAAAATAAAAGGGCTATATCTCCAATAAATAAATAAAATGATATATATAAGTAGAAGAATAAAAATAGATTAAGTACCAAGTATATAATTTTATCTTTTCGGAATCGACATGTTAGTATTTAAAGTACGTTTTGCTTAGAAATACATCAAAATAAAATTTTTTATTTTACAAAAATTATTTTTAATATTAGCACATCAAAACGATTTAAAAATATATAAAATTTTTTATTTTAAACAAAAAAATCAAAATTTTTAGTGATGTGGTTTGTATGGCGTTTCTAAACACATCCTTAATGAATTGCATTAACTATGGGGGTTGAAATAGTAAAAAATAAAAGATTATCTATTAAAGTATGGAGAATTAAAGGTGAGATGCTTAAATAAAAAATAATAAAATAGTGTATATTAAATATAAAGTTTTCTCTATTTTTTCATTAGCTGCTAAATAATATTTATGGAGTTGGGATACTCGGGATGATGGGCAGTTTGTTAATAATTATTTTTTATTTAAAAATATATTAAAATAATATTTTTTATTTTTTAAAATTTATTTTTAATATTAAAAAAATTTAAAAACATAATTTTTTTTTTAAAAAAACAGTCGTAATAAGGATTATAAGCTTTGTTGCTATAGCATTGCTCTCATTCTAATTCTAACAAGGAGAAGAAAAGGACTTTTCTTCGTTTTTATGGGTTTGGAAAATTGCGGGTCAATTTTCACATTTAAGAAAACAACGAACGGAGAGCAAATCCGGTGGGCGCCCATTAAATATAAAATCTTAAATGAGAAAAGGAGGGTCTCCGGCTACTTCCACCCAAATTACTTAAAAACCGGCTATAAGTCTTCACGTTCAATTCAATTTCTTACCCCAAAAAAATAAAAAACCTTCATTCCATATTCTTCTTGAATCCTTTTCTTACAACAATTATTCATTGAGGGAGAAAAAAAAAATTTCTTGTGAAATGGAATGTCGATACTTTGTGGCGCTTTGTCTCTGCTCTATGCTTGTTAATTTCCCTCTTTTTTCTTGTTCTTCCATTCGATTGCATCCTCACAAGAAAATGTACTTCTCTCCCTGATGTATACTTTTTCTTTCTTTGTGTAATTTATTTGATTTATGTTTTCTTTTTGTTTGTCTTGATGTTTAGATTACAGCAAAAAAGTGTGTTTGATCCAACTCGGGTCACTCAACTTTCCTGGAATCCCAGGTTTTTTTTTCTCCCATCTTTTTCACTTTTTTATCAGTAAATTCTTTTTTTTTTAAATATAATTTTAAATTATTGCCGTGGTTCTTCTTCCTTTTTATTTCAAACTTAACAGGGCTTTCTTATACAAGGGATTTTTATCAGATGAGGAGTGTGATCATCTTATGAATCTGGTTGGTATTTTGTACGTTTGCTTGATTGCCCAATTGATTCTCATAGTGATTTAGTTGTTTTTAGTTATTTATAATATAATATAATATGTTGGTGTTATTGATTTGGTACTGGAGTAGGCTAGAGATAAACTCGAGAAATCAATGGTGGCTGATAATGAATCCGGGAAGAGTATAGAGAGTGAAGTGAGAACCAGCTCTGGCATGTTTATTGGAAAAGCCCAGGTCTTTCTTGAATTTTTGAACCATAGACTGTTTGACATTTTGTTTGCTGATTTGATATGACCATGAATTTATATTGTTTCCTGTTTGAGTAACTTAGCTTATGTAATGTAATGTAATGTTTATAAAATCGTGTTTCCCCCCTTTTATCAAATAAAGATAAAGGGTTTTGTGAATGTGAATATTGATCCCAATAAATTAAGGAATATGATTTTGTTGTGCAGAATATATTTAATTTATATATAAAGGATGATTGAATTAATAGTGCATGTATTTAATAGGATTATTTCCTGGACATGGACTCGAAAACTAATGAAATCTTGCACTGCTTAAATATTGTACATAGATTTAAATATACTATTATTCTCAATATGGATTGGGAAACCTCATTAGGGCCCTTTTGCCTGTCACTTAATTCGATGCAATTGTAATGAATCTGTTGTTATCTTTGTTCCAGTTGAACTTCCAGGTTTTTCTTGAGGCATGCTTTAACTTGATTTTTTCTTCTTTAGCTCTTAATGACTACTGGCTATCAGCAATTTATTTCTACTTTCACATATAGGATTTTATCAGCTTGTAGAAATCTATAATGCTTATGCATGACATGTTACACTCCATTGACATTCTTATGAAAATGAAAGTTTGATCACTCAATGGTGTGCAGTGAAGTCTTGCATTTGACAGTGTTTTAGGAACTAGGAGATGAGGGTGTATGGCATAGGATTGTTGAGGACATTTAAAAATATGTTGAGAATAGGATTTGTTTAATATTTCTTTGCTACCAACTGCATAGAAAACTATCACCTCAGAATCCACATGGTTGAGTTCCTGCCTTCTTCCTGCCAAGCTTGATTTTCACAGCTGTTGCCCTTGCAGAATGGTGTGTGAAGGTAAACATTATCCGATGATGGGAAATGGAATGACTTCGATTTCAAACATATTTCAGTCCCTTGAAATCACCAATGAGATCTTTGAAGTGCAGTTAATCTCATAACCCAACATAGCCAGATCTGTTCCTGTTACTGTTTGCAGTCCACCAAACCTATTCTAAATGTGAAGCTCTGAGTTAGAATCAATTACTGCTATAGTCATTTCTTTGCCCCATTACCCAGATATTATTAAGAAAAGTTCTCCCTTTCTCTGATTCTCAGTGAATTGGTTGACCCAAAGTTGATTGGTAGTGACTTTCAAATATATTTGAACCACACTTTAAAATGTTAAATGCAGTTCTTAGTAAAAGTTGTTTGTGGCCTTGGATGAGTTTTCAACTTATTAGTTTGTTACTTTTTGGTACTGAGGGCAATTTAGATAAAAGGTTAGTTTTCCATAAGAACACTGTCTATTTCTTAAAAGTTCATATTGGATGGTGTGCTATATGATTATAATATACTACTGCCACAAATCTACTCATTTTTGAAAGACATTCTATTATGAATGCTTTTTTTTAGTTTCTGGAATTTGTTAGGCTTAAACGATGTCCTTTCATTCATCATTGAAGGATGAAATTGTTGATGATATTGAGGCCAGAATTGCTGCTTGGACTTTTCTTCCTCAAGGTATGTTCTTCACATGTGTCTTGGTTTATGATGTTTTAATTTATGCAGAAAAAAATTTATATTTCTTGTGCCCTTGGTAATTAGAAAACGGGGAGTCCATTCAAATACTACACTATGAGCATGGTCAGAAGTATGAACCGCATTTTGATTATTTTCATGACAAGGCTAATCAAGAGCTGGGTGGTCACCGGGTTGTCACTGTGTTAATGTATCTGTCCAATGTTGGAAAGGGTGGAGAAACAGTGTTTCCCAACTCAGAGGTAAACAATTAGCCGTGAATATGATTCTCCGATGTCCTTCGGTTCAAGGTCTTTTTGTATCTCCGTTGCCAACAACATATTATGTGCCTTGTACAGGGTAAAACAATTCAACCAAAGGATGATAGCTGGTCTGATTGTGCAAAAAATGGCTATGCAGGTATTATTTTTGAGATGGAGCCTGACTACTCTGTTATTTGACTATTTGATGTGTATCTTAACATAAGTAACTCGCACTAATTTCCCCAGATTCATTTTAGTGGAAGAAGGCATCAACATATAATAGGAGTTTGATAAAAGAAAATGGGCAGTAGTTTTTAATCACCTTTGGATTTTTTGTACCATTATTAAAGCAGAATGATCTTAGTTTATCCTTATATTTTAGAGGTTGTATCTAATATATTCTCACATGTCTAATTACAACCAAGTTGTGCATAATTTCTAATATGTCATTCCACATACATTTCCATCCAAACTAAAGGATTTTGACATGTGGCTTGCATATAACTTATAAAACAACGATATTTTGACCTCACTATCCTCATGAAATTATCTTGGAAGTGTTTTTTGTTTTATAAATAATTATTTGTTACTCTTAAAAATAATTATTTGGCTTAACCCTATAGCTTGCCCCTATATTTGTTTTAGTCGTCAATTTTTCCCTTGTGTTTTAAATTTAGTTAATCTAATCTTTTGTTATCCAATTTGAGTCAATTAAGGCCAATTACTAAAATGCATTAAATCTGTTGTTATGGCATTAAGTTGATCCAATTAGAAGAGAGAGAAAGTTTACTTCGAGTTCTGCACGTGCAAGAAGAAATGGCAAAAAAAATATTAAAACATTTTATCTTTTTGTTTTCTTTTTTCTTTTAAATAAAACACTTTGTCTCGCACAAGTCACCCATTCCTCCTTACATGTGTGGCACGAGCAGGACTCAAAGCAAGCTTTCTCCTTCTTTTGAGTGAGCTATATCCATTTAATGCCGCTTAACCCTTAACTAACATATGATTATCATAGATTTTTGTAATTGGTCATAAATGACTAAAATTGAATAAAAAAAGTTTAGATTGATTGAATTGGAAACATATGGACAAAATTGATGGTTGAAAATAAACACAAGGGCATTTGAAATATTCAAAAAATAATTATTATTTTATGCAATTGGTGATGTGTTAATAGGTAAGCTTTAATTTTTTCAAAGTCTTTTTTTTGTGTCATGTGCAAATCCAGTATCAAAATCCGTCTACTTGAATGAAAATTTCAACAGGACCTACTGGGTACTATGCTTATATTTATGGACAGCTGCAATTAAACATATAATGATTTATTGGAGACAACCCATGAAATATAAGGACATCCCCATCTAATTCCCTTTTATTTAGTTAATGGTTGGATTGCACAACTGAGATTGTCTTCTACTTTTCCTAATTCCTCCATCTTAGAGGTGAACTGGATTCAATCCCAAGAATCTTGGCAGATGACTCCAAATGGTTCTATAGGATTGGTTCTTTTCTGTGTATTCTTTGGTTGAGCATGGTATGTCTCACAAACAGGCTGTTTGCCCCTCAATGGTTTTCCAAACTCATAAGGGTAAAACTTGGAAACCACTTGCCTCATCATATGATCATTTTTGTTTCTGGAGTTTTAGCAGAATATTTATGTGATGCTGATGATTGGAAAGTTTTCTATTGATGCTTCTGCCATTTGGTGTATTATATGATTGGAATACTATTTGTGGTGTTGATTATTAATGTTGTGTCTTGATTTCCATTGTAGTTTTTTAAATCCACACTGACCAAAATTTGATAGCTCCTTGGAAAATTTCTTGTAACCTTCTTTTAAAATATCCAGCATAACATTAACACATCTAATCAATCATACACCAAGCAGACTAGTGAGCGATCATTTCAATACCTTCTACGGATTTAGTTATGATGTGAATCATCTGCCATGTAGTATTGTTGTTTTGGCTGTCATTCACTGAATATGCAGCCTTCGATTTCCCTTTTATTGTTACCAGGCATTCCATAAAATTCTACATTATATCATTGCAGTGAAACCCCAGAAGGGTGATGCATTGCTGTTCTTCAGTCTTCATCCCGACGCAACGACTGACACAAACAGCTTGCACGGGAGTTGTCCAGTTATTGAAGGTGAGAAATGGTCAGCAACCAAGTGGATTCATGTCAGATCCTTTGAGAAATCGCTGAAGCATGCAGGAAGCGGGGGTTGCATCGATGAGAATGAGAACTGCCCTTTGTGGGCAAAGGCTGGTGAGTGCGAAAAGAACCCTGTTTATATGGTGGGTTCAGAGGGGTCTTATGGTTCTTGTAGGAAGAGCTGTAAGGTATGCTCGTCCTAGGAAGTCTCTTTGTTTTGAAAATGAAAAGGTTCATACTTAAACACTGTAGATTACAGTGGGCCGTGCTGTCTTTGTACCTGTATGCGGCATATCTTTATTAAACCTCAAGGAGCTATACTAAACCTTATGGAGCAGTCATTCGACACTCACACTTAAACTGTCAAAAAATAGAAGTTCTAATCTCAGATTGTTTTTCCCCCTTTTCACTTTGGGTCGGCAGTCATGAAATTCATGGTGTGGATAGGGTGCTTAGGGTTTATTCAAGCAAATGTTTTACCTGGAACGTTGTCCGAGTTCAGGATGTAGCATGCGCTTGCATTCATTTGTCATAGGGGTAGTTTGTAGTTTAGTTTTTAAACACAACCTAGGGTTGACTCGGAGTGCATCTTGGGTCATGGTTAGGTGGGCTGGTCCGGGATAATTTAGGTAAACTTTGTTTTATATATATATATATATATATATATATATATATATATATAAATAAATAATATTATTTTAAATAAAAAAAATCATTAGTTTTGACTAGGTTTTCTCGGGTTAAAGGGTTGTGGGTTAATTTAGATTTTGAAAGTCAATTCTTCAAGTCATCTCGAATTATGGGTTAATCTGTTAGGTGTCAATTCTTCAAGTCATCTCGAATTATGGGTTAATCTGTTAGGTTGGGTTCTAAAAAGGTGGTGTGTCGCAATAGGATGTGTGTATACATGCTATGTATTAAAAATTAATGATGTAGAATGGAATTCTTTTTTCATGGAATTTTATAACATTCATAAACTTTTAGAAGAAAGACAGTAAGAAAAATATTTTAATAAAAGATTTTGAATCAAAATTTGGTATGATATGTATTTATTTTTTTAAAATATTATAAATTTTAATTCAATATATCTATTGCATATCTTTTAATTTACATCATAAGATCACAATAAGAAAACAAAAGAAAAAAGCTAACACAAAAGAAATTTTACATCTACACGTTTTATTATTTACTAGAATAGTATAATTATTATTTTTTTCTAAATAAAAAAAACAATAACCTTTGGTGGTGGGGTTATTTTGATATTTTTACAAGGTTAAGTGATCATTACTAGATTGATTGGAGATAAAATTGTCTTTTTAATTCTATAGTGGAATGACTCAAAGAAAAACTTGTAAAACTTGCATTTAAGAGCTTTTTAATCATTTTATTTTTTATGCATTATAAAATATACTCAATTACCTTTAAAAATAAAACTTTTAAAACTTGTGTCTTATGCTTTTTCATTTTTTCATTATAGTTTTTTTTTTATATTATCACATTAAATGAGGGCAAGTTGATTTTTTTAATAAATATAAAATATTATTTAAATAAAAAAATAATTGCACACACTAGCATGTAGGAAATGCATTCATGTGACCTTCTAGTGGTGCTTGCGACTAGAATTCCCTTCTATGTCATTGGGAATTGTTGTTGCATTTCTTTTTAGTGTGGCGGCACAATAGTTTGTTGCTGGCGGGACTTTTTTCCTCCATTTTTTCCCTTTTTTCCCATCGAAAATTGAGCTGATTATTTAAAATTTAGAGTTATCCTTTTAGTTATTAATATTTCAATTTTGGCCCTTATTGTTTTGATTTTTAATTTTTGTTCTTGATCATTTTGTAAAGTTTTTATTTATTTTCAATTTCATCATTCAATCCTAATTTGTGATTTATTATTTTTTCAAATTTAGTTCTCATTCTTTTTTTTTTTTTTACTTTTGTTAATTTGATTTTTCTTTTCAATTTCACCATTCAATCAAAAATTTGTAGTTGCCCTCTAATTTATTTTTTATTTCAATTTTGATCCTCATTCTTTTAGTTGCTATTTTTTTGTTTTGAATCCTTTTGTATAATTGAATTTTGTTTTTCAATTTTATTCTTCAACATTTAATTAGTTGGGGATTGAACTTCATGGTTTTTCTAGATATGGTATTTTCGATCTAATAGCATGGGTCACGAGTTTGAAAAATCAACACATGTTAACATTATTTTTTTAAATGGGCTTTAATGGTCTTCTTCGTTTTTTTTCTATTAAGTTATCACGATCTCATGACTTGGATTGCGGGTTTGATGGGTTAACATGAGTTAGCTAACTCCTTATTACCTAGCTACAAGTTTGTCATGCTAACTTGAACTGACTTAGTGCTTTTTTTTTTTTTTTTATCCAATTTTATCATTTTATATTTAATTATTTAATAATTGAGCTAAATTATTTTTTACCTTTTAGGAAAAAAAATTTCATTATTTAAAAAAAAGTTATTGTGATCACTTTTTTATTATTTTAATTTGATCCATTTACTATTCTTATCTATTTTTTATCATGTAATTAAAATAAAACTATTTTTTTAAAATCATTCAGATCTATAATCCAAGTCATAATCTTTTATTATTATTTAAAAAGCACTTGCGCACATGAATATTATTTCTAATAAAAAAACTAATCAGGCCCCTCGACATAGCACGACCAATAAGTTTTCTAATTCTCAATTAATTATGTTATAAGCTCCTTAAATTATTTCAGAATTTATTATAGTATAAAAGCTAAATTATTTCTTTTATATCCATATTAATATTTAATTACAAGATTATGGGATATTTCTTTGAAAAATCAATAGCATTAGAAATTTAAATTGAACATGGATAAATAATGTACAGTGTGGTGTCTAAATGTTTTAATATTATTATGTTTTAAATTATATTTGTTATTAGATTTATAATGTTTATTTTTAAGAACAAGAGCAATAGAGAATTTAAATAATTGAATATCTATATATAATATATTCATATTTTGATTTTTCTTTTCTTTTTTTTTTTCATTTTAGGTTGAAGACGTGAATTTTGCTAATTTATTTCCAATCGATAAATAGCTTTAGAGATGGTTAATTGGGTTGAATGAGTATGTTTGGGTGAATATATAGGTGGAACGCAAAATAAATAAGTTTATTTGGAAATAGATTTGCAGCACGAATGAGATAAAATCCAAGTTAAGCAGTTCTTACAACTATAAAAATGATAAATAAAAAAAA
>Ga0325414_1009086_pt1 | contig 10490 bp, 5 predicted proteins | sample PopdelMetagenome_8_FD_206183 | JGI IMG/M metagenome (GOLD analysis project Ga0325414, IMG submission 206183) | Populus deltoides microbial communities from Bellville, Georgia, United States - Leaf-PdKOR-R3 | ecosystem: Host-associated > Plants > Phyllosphere > Phylloplane/Leaf | place: USA...
GAATTGGACTCCACATAGACCTTGCATGTTCTAATGTTGACATAATTGGAGGGAGAGAGTTTCAGGGAGTGGGCTAATTTCTGCTAGCTTGATTGATTTGATGGCTCGGGTTCTTGTAGAAAAGTATGAGAATTTTATACCTGGAAAAATAAAAGATGGAAATGAAGAGTATGTGCAACGCATTGAGAGAAAAATAACAAGAGAAAAGGTGCTTATATTTTTAATAAAAATAAAAATAAAAATAAATATTTTTACTTAAAAATACATTAGAATAATATATATATTTCTTTATATTTTTAACATCAACTTATCGGATCCGAAAAAAAACATTAAAAAAAATTGAAACTAAAAAAAAAGGAGAAATTTGTAAAAATGATTTACATGGCAATGCAGAAAGAAGAGCTAAGTCTTCAAAATATAAATGGTATAAGGTGATCTTTTCATTTAATTATTGACTGAGAAAGAGCTGCAACAAGTAGTAAAAGGGATGTGGAGGTGATGAAGAACTAGCCAGGTAGTGCTCTAGTCCTCGATGCCAATCATTCCTTTACAAACCCTCTCTTTTTTTCCTCTCCTTCCTTTTCGCATCATATGCCATGTTTAAAGTGGAGCCTTAATCACACCAATTTTCCCAGAACAATAAAAAAAATGAAAGCTATATGTCATGGTATTTAAAAGTAGCGATAAGCAATCATATGATAAATGAACAAACACCTATGGGCATAAACAATATTGTAAATACATAAATATTCATCGCGCACAAGAGTAAAGGAACCTCCATAGAATTGAAATTCTAGAACAAGAAGTGGAGAAATTCAAAGCCGCAATGGATTTCAAAGTTGACCCGAGCGTATGTGTGTTTATATATATATTGTTAATTTGTTCAATACTGATGGTGATACCTTGAACAGGTCATTGCTTTTTCGTAGGGGTAATTTTTTGCGCACAATTTCTTCGATTTAACGCTAATTCTAATGGGTGCTTGTCAAGCCGCAGGAAGAAAGCCACGGCAGATTTTTAGATGTATACCTCATGCCAATGGAAGAGCTGTCTTTCTTCACTAACAGGTAAGACAGGGTTTTGGGGACTGAACATAATTAAAGCAAGACTAGGACCACACAAATTGCATAAATGGACATCTTCCATAGGTCTATACTCTATTCCACCTCCACACGTAAGCCTCAATCAGACTGGCGACCGCAAGGTTGGGACACATGGGATGGGGTTCCATCCAATCCAGCAAATGGCCGGCGGGTGCGACCGAGCAACTTGTAAAACCAAACTGAAAAGACAACTACTACATTCTGAAATTGATTGTTGCTAAATATTCCATTAACCCTTCTCATTGCTCAAATTTCGTAATTTTGGTTTGGCAAACTTCTCTTCATGTATAGCCCATGACAAGTGGTACAGTAAAATCCAGGATTTGATCACGTACTAGGTTGATCAGTAGAGCGAATTAGCTTAATCAATGTCACTGCCTGCCTTATCTAATTCTCCGTTAATTTGATGACAGGTTTCCCTCTTGAATTGATATAAGAGAAATTCAATTTCTTAATTAGTGGCAATGGCTGAGTTTGAGCATAAACACAAGCTCCAAACTAACATTTCATCGATCTGAACTTTCAAACATCCCTTTTTTTCTCTCTTCTCTAAAGAAAAGAGAGTCGTTCACGCAAATAAACCTTACAAAATCTCCATGTTTTAGATCACTCCGGACTCTATATTTCATGAGAGAGATTGAGTCAAGATTTCCGTGCTCCTGCAAAATATTCCAAGCGACTTGTGAATGGAAGCCAGTGTAAAATAATGTAAAGACCAGACGCATGCACGTGGAAATTAGTGGTGGCCAATCGTTCAAGTGACATTCAAATTCAAGATGCTGCATCCTCCATATATATATTTTCTAAGTATAAAGTTCCAACATGATTGATGAAATTTAAAACACAGGAGCATCCCTCTTCTTTATTAGTTGGAAATGGTAAACAAATGTTGTTGGGTCATAAAATGTACAGATCGTACTCGAAATCATCCCTTTCTTGGTCCAGCTACCGTGCGCAAGTTGTTAATTAACCATCAAATTCAGAAAAGCAGCTAATTTCCAAGGCTTTGAATCTCGTGAAGTTCATAAAAACAAAAAAAAAAAACATCAGCAGCAATATTAACAGTACTCTTCAACGAAACTTCCTCCAAAGATTCAAAAGAAGCAGCATCATGTTAAAGAACGGTACCTCTGGTCATGTGAACACCCTGGCTAGCTTTATTATCAATTAACATTGACATTAACAAAAACACTAAAACTAAAACCAGGTTCATAAGCATCTCCCTTCTTCTTTTTCTTCCACTTTCGCCTTTTTTTCCAAAAACAAATTGCCCTCGGACTTTTTTATTCCTTCTTATTTAATCGTTGCCAAGTGAGTGATTGGCCTCCAGTCTTGATTATTTGTTTTGCATACAGCGCTCTCAAATTCCAACACCTATTTAGTGCTTGTTTTGAAAAAAATAAAATCTTATTTTACTTATTCAAGACAATCGAAGATCCAGGGGTTGAATTCGAAGCTAAAACTAATATTTTAACCCTGTTCTTGCCAGGTGAAGAATTGAACTCAACAATTAGTGAGAAATTGATTGGCATATACAACACACACGCTAGCATATAAGAAAAGCCATTTCAGAAAAGCAACACGTGCAACTTTCTCCGATCTCAGAATCTGGCCTTTCTTGATGATATTGGAAGAGCCTCGACGAGGTCTTGTTTGAAAGGCGGTGCGCGGTAATAGAAGATCGATTGTGCGGCTCTAAAGGCTCTTTTTTTTTTCTATTCCTTTTTTTTTCCCTTTTCTCGATCTTCATGTTGATTCTTCAAGGTAGAAAATTGGCTTGTTGTTTTTTATATTAAATTTGATTTTTATTTTTTTATCGTTAAATTTTTACTACAATTATAGTTTGGTTTTGCAAAAAATTACGTTTGATGAACCATTGAATGTTTTTAAAAATCATGGACACACCAGGCAATCTGAGGTATAAGAAATATTAAAAAAAACCAATAAAAATGTGACATAGGAGAGGGGAAAAGTCAACTATGAATTGTAACAGTTAACCTTTTTTTATTCTTTTTTTTATAGTCATTTGATATTTTTTTTGTCAACGTTCAATTTTAAAATTCTATCTGCAGCGCGGCGCGGCCTATAAAACTAGCCTCGACGTATAAGAGATTTATAACTCTCCTCCATGGTACAAATGCCAACTTTAAAAGCGAATGTTACATTACATCTGTCTTAACTTTTCCTTTTCTGCTTGTTCCTTTTTTCCTGCTTTTCCGGGTTTCTGCTTGGGCAAGCACTTTTTCTCAGCGCAAGATGCAACTGCTGGCTTAATTCATTGATCAAGAAACTGGCTGGTAATTTTGGAAAAGTAGAATCAAATTTTGAGGGCTGTCAACATAGATCAGCTAGACATGGGCTCTAGGAACACTCGGGGCCTCTTAATTTCAATCGATGGCTCAGGACTGCCCTGGACATAAATGGTTTAGTATAAGATGGTGGGCCCAATTTGAAGTTCCAGTCCTTCCTTCCTGGCTGGTCCTGTCAAAAAGGCCGAGGCCCACTCTAGAGGGACATGCTCTGTTGGTGGCCCCAATCTCACTCTAGAGGGCATGCACAGTTCCCCATGCAGCCAATGGTTAAAGAAGGGGGGGTGTTATTCTTTTATTCTTTAGATTTAAATATTGAAATTAGTATTTTAAAAGATTTATTAAATATCACTTAAATATACCGAGTTGATGTGAGATTTATACAGTTAATGTCGTTGGAAAAAGAGAATCAGTCTCAATTAACGTGTAAAGCGATGGTTGATCACTTGCAGAGCTTGAAAATAATATTTATTGTTGGGGAAAGATAGAGTTTTTTATGCCTTTGATTTTACAAAAGACTGTATGTACGTTTGAGGACTCTCCTCCCTATCAAAACCAATAAATTATAAAATAAAACATTGAAAATGGCCTGTAAAGTGACACTTGTCAGCAACCTCATGCCAATTATAGCATCATGAATTAGAAAGAACATAATTTTAATAACCATGTAATTAAATATTAGTTTAATTATTAAGGTTAATTAAATTAAATATTAGTTATGTACACCCATATGTACATACCAAGAAAAACCTAACCTGACCCAGCCCTGCCCAGTTTGAGGGAGTTTTAAACACACCACTGGACTAATTTCTAAATTTTACAGCTGCTAGTAACGGTAAAAGTAAAACCTAAAAAACCAATAAATGAAAAATCCAAATTACCCTCTGCTAGTAACGGTAAAAGCTAAAACCAACAAATGAAAAATCCAAATTACCCTCTGCTTGTAACGGTAAAAACTAAAACCAATAAATGAAAAATCCAAATTACCCTCTGCTGTGATTCTCACACCCGCGTGCAATCCCTCTAGACCCAAAAACCTGATAAACCAAACCCAAATCCTTGGCTTCCTGACCCGAGAACCTCAGACCAGTCAAGGCCAATTCCATTGCATTACCAAGCTCAACAATCCCCGACAACCTCTGTAATGTCCATGAATCCGCCGTTAACCCCAAACCAGCTTCCTTCACCGAAAAGAAAGCATCTTTACTGCGGAACCAAATGTCACAGGCTATCACAATATCAGTACCGCCACCAATACACGCTCCTTCTATCGCAGCGATCACCGGCTTCCTGCACCGATCTATCGCTGTGATCGCGTCCTGCATGAACTTTAGGTCTCGTCAGTCGCCAGAATCATTGGTGATAGAGTTTAGAGTTCTGATGTCGATTCCGGAGAAGAAGGATGATGACAAACGCGTTAGGGTTTTGGTCGAGGGATTGGAGAGCAATTGCGAATTCGGCGGGGAAGTCACGTGATAAGACATTGCGCTGAGATAAGCGGTGGAGATTTGAAGTGGAAAACACCTGGATTTGGGGATTTTTTGAAGATATGGAGAGTATAGTAGTGCTCCATTTCCGGCTTTGTTGGGCTGTGAGAAAGTACTCGAAAATTAATGAAAAATTTAAATGAAAGAAGAGAAAAGGTCCTACCGGGAGTCGAACCCAGGTCGCTGGATTCAAAGTCCAGAGTGCTAACCACTACACCATAGAACCTTCTTGATTAAATTCACTAAATCATTAATGAAATACAAGTAATAATCGATAATTTTGCTATTCAACCATTGAGAATTTGAGTTAATGCGGTTGATTGTTGATTGGTCCACTCAAGATTGATGTGGTTCGTGATCTTCGGAGGATTCACTCAACAGTTAAAAGTAAAAAAAGAATGACGTGCCAATCACTAAGTGAGCTTGAAATGCTGCCCGGATTAAAAGGATACTGAATATTTATCTTCAGCTTGCACGCAATCAAGCGACTTCCACTTCATTAGAACTTTTGTCAGCAGAAACACAGAGATAAGAAGTTGATTTAAAGTTGGGGAGCTCAGCTTTATATCGCCTAAAAAAGCATATCTACATCTGTTGAGCTTGCTGAAAATGTTATTAAATGAATCCAGTAAACATCCACTGAAGGTTCCCACAGCTGTAAGAAATGCATTTGTCATGATCATCATGTTTACTTACCCCACCTGGCATCTTATCGCCATAATGATGTGGTGAAGTGGCTCAAACCAACGGAAGAAATTGAAGAATAAGGCGACACTGAAAACGCACATAGCTAGTAAGTATCTGAGGTTGTCCTTCAGTGAAATTTGAAGTATGTTAGCCAACGGATCACATCCTCTAACAACTCTGCCTAGGTAGCTAGCTACTGTCTACATTCAATCATTATAGGAGATGGATGTCTACAAATCATCAATAACTATCACACTACTACCAGAATTCTACATTTTCCTAGTGGAATAATTCATCGGAAGTTAAACAATGATTCTGTCGACATGATTTTTAACGATAAGCTCATAGATAGTTACAGTTTGTATGAAAACCTTTCCTTTGATTTCTGTTTTGTTGGTCATTCTGTCGATAATGCAACATGTAAAATATTAAAAAAATTATCAGTTTTATTCTGTCAGTATTTTTATCGGTAAATATTACATGTCACTAGTAAACAAGACATTTTCATTTTGTCGGTGATTAAATAGTGGCAGTGATATTTCTATTAATTTTTTTCAAACTCTCTAGAATATACCGATGAACTTAATTCATCTATAAGACCATCAATAATTTTACTAAAATGATTTTTTTTAAAAAGATCTAATAAACTGAGTAGAAAATAATTTAAAGAAATTAAATTAAAATAAAAATCAAATATTCATTATAGATTTAAAAGTTTATCAATTCAAATATAATTCATCTAGAAGAGAGTGAGCCGGAAGAGGAGGAGGATGAGACGAGTCTTTGTCGGGACTGGGAAGTCAATAATGGAGAGAACACGTACCACCCATCTGTGATTTCAGCTCCATATATAATTGTTGAAGTTCAGCCATCTCAACACTAAGTCATTCTATCTCGACAACAAAATGGGCTGTCCAAACTTCAATTATTTGGTTTAAAATCGCATCAAAATCTTGAGTTTGAATTCTTGAAAACAATTATGAGCATCCAATAGTTGAAACACTTTGGGTCGTCAACGAGTCCACGCTCGTAGTGTTTGAGATATCGTAAACCCGATTTCTATCAGATCCACTTGACAATCCTTCCTCCAATCATAGTTCCGGATGGGTCGAAAGATCGTTCTAGTATCTCTCCTGCAACTCGGTATTATATGTTTCCTAAAAAAACAAATTCATCAAATTCAAAAAAATAATAACTTAAGAAAAAAAATTGTTGAAATCCAACATACCATGAAGTATTGAGCTTGGCTATCCAAGAGTTATTGCACCCCTTTACGATGGTTAACATTTCACACGTACGTCTCCACAAAAAGCTTAATCGATCTTGGTTCGTGTCCAAGAATCGTATCCTGCAAGAAAAAAATATTGTTGGTTAAACATATTCATATAAAACAACAATTAAAAAATTGGATGTAATAAAAAAAATCTTACCATCCATTTCACATGCAAAATAAACAAAATGGATCCGCCGGTATGCATGGTAATGGAACCGTGAATATGCATGTTCCGGTTCTCCGCACTAGACTGTGACCGTTACATGAAATGATCGGACGTCACATGCTAAATATATTTTGTCCATACAGCCTTTAAGACATATGGTGTTCTGAAATCCTTCTAAACCACCACTTTTTTCAATCCTGGAAGCTCTCGTTTTTTAGCATATTTTTTTGGCTTTTTTTAGTCTTGTACTTAAAATCACACAACTTATATGGTAGAAATGAATTATTGGTTATTAAATGAAAAATAAAATTTTAATATTTGGATAAAAAAATATTTATTTTGATTTCATTCTTTCCTAGTTATAGCGTGATTCTCCCCATCGCTCCTTGCAACAACGTTGTTAGCCCTGTCCTAGTAAAACTTTTCCTTATAACTCAAATTTGTAAAAGAATTAGTTCATTAATGTTAATAAACTAATCCAATTAATATAATAAAAAAAATTATTTAAGTTAATACTAACCTTGAACTTTCTGAATCATGCATCCATCATTGGTTTCCATTCAGGATTTTTAGAAACCTAATTCCATTGAAACAATTACACTTTCATTGACCATTTCATCATTGATGTTATCGTTTAGGTAGCTTTAACATTTATAAACCTGAAAAAAATATGTATATTGCTTGATTTTATTAAAAACAGATGATGCACCTTATTAAAATGTTTTCAGGTTTCACCATCGGATAGGTGCACCATGACTCCATCCATCGTATCATGTGAATGATGTCATGTCATTGCTCAATAGTTTTTGGAGACATGAATAATCTTTGCAGTCTATGAGTGATTGGAAAATATCCAAGCTTTCTATACGTGGCAAGAGTCATTTCCCTATCGATTATGAGTTTGTAATGAGCATGCTCACATGTTCTGTACTTAGTCAGCTTTGCATTTTCAAGGCAATACAACATGCAAAAGTTTAGACACATGTTGACTTTCTTGTATCCTAGGCTAAGGGGTTTTATCATGGATTTAACAATGCTTATCGCCCATTCAAAAATCATGTCGTAATCGGCCTCACTCAATCCATGATTTGATTTAATGGTGACACATGTGCAATAATTGATAATTTACCGTTATTCGTGCACCCATCCTATAATGATTTGCCAGAGTCTTTCAAAAGATCAAAAAACATGGTCGCGTCTGTATATGATTCTTCATCTATCATTGGACATTCACCTACATAACTCAGATTCATTTTCATTGTATTTATAATCATATTCCTATAAGAATTACTATTGTCATCTATAACTCATGCACATTGCAAACTAAAAGTTAACACAACCATCCTTTCGACCATGGTCTTATAAGGAACATATGGTTATTTGTGTGCAAACTAACACAAGTATTTCTCCATGAACCCTTCTTGTAGAGATTGCATCGTTACAACATCCGAATTGAAATTTTTTTTATTTTTTTCCCTCTTAAATGGACATCTAATACCGCATCCACTAATATTTTTTTGGATTAGATAGTGTATAATTAACAAAACCCTCAACCTCATTACAATAATCTATCCCGTGCAATCTTTCAGGTGAATCTCGATACATCCATAAACGACAATCCATTACTTATATCAAACCTATATAGAAAATTGATCATCACAACATGTATTAATTAATTATTTGAACTAAGTAAATTAGCTAACATTGGTTTAAATAAAACTTATTCAATATATTTTAATAGTATTCTAATTATTATTAATTATCTATATAAATTAAAATTCCTATACATTTAATGAAATTTTTAGCTCAACAATAAAATTGACAAAATATAAAATGGATTCATTAAATAAGTCATTATTTATTTCATTACAAAACACCTAAGTCACAAATTCAAAATGAATTTTATTAAATTACAAACAAATTTAATTTTTTAAAACTTCAAGTAAACCCTAAAATGTATAAATCATACATTTAGAAAATAAAATTCTATGAGATAAAAAGCTATAAAACAAGTAAACACGTAAACAAATTACATATACTGTAAAAAATGCAATAAAAATGAACTTTTTAAAATCAAGTTTAAACAAAAAATAAATAGTTTTACTTACTTGATGTGAAAAATCCTTAAAAAAATAAATCAGAAGAGAGATACTCACAATCTGAGTTTAAAGGTGACCGAATTTGTTAGTAAGAGGTTGATTTATAATAAAATAGATGATTTTGTTATTTGTTGTAGAGCTAATTCAGTATGAAGAAGAAATAGGAAAGGGAAAAGGGGCTTCGTTTGACGGATGAATTTCACTTTCATGTTCATTTTTTTTGTTTTTTTCATTATAATTCCCTCAATAAATAAATATCAGTAAATATCAAGAGAACATTTACTTTGATGTTTATCTATAAAAACTATTTTGTCGAAGTAATCTACCTCCTTACTGGAAATTTTCTCGTTTTTGCTTGTCAATTTGCAAGCAGTGTCAATTGTGCGACGCGTGAGCGCATAGCATTTGATATTTTCAGGAAACAAATGTCAGCCCCAGGTTTGGTTTGGTGCACTCCTTCAACTTTTTTTCACCCTGTTGTCAGGAAGAGATTGCACAGACACGCTGATTTGAGCCCTCTCTTTCATCATTGGTTTTCTTGCTCAGTTTGATGTCCCTTTAATCATTGAAATCGGAAGACCAATAACTGTTTGATTACAAGGACAGTGATCGTACGTACATTTGTACATTTAATTGAAAAAACAGACAAAAACCCAGGATTAAACGTCTTCACGGAAACACACAAAAGCCGTTGATTTCATTTTATCTCTCTCCTCTCTTTATTGCAAGGAAAATCATCAGTATTTTCATATTTTGTGGACATGGACAACAGAAGCAGCACCAGCAGTGGGGTCCTCTCGGTTCATTTTACTAATTGACCGTTTGACCATTGTCCAACTTGCATTTTTAAAAATTTTAATTTATTTTTAAATTAATATTCTTTAGTTTTTTTTGGGATAGTTTTGATATGTTGACGTTAAAAATAATTTTTTAAAAATAAAAAATATTATTTTAATATATTTTTGAATAAAAAATACTTTAAAAAATTACCACAACCACACTTCCAAACACACCCCATTATCACACCCCAAATCCTTAGTACAGCTAATCAAATTAAATTAAACGATACCGATAGTTGGTTTACATGTTTCAGCGCTTCCTTCAATTAAACAAGATTTTGAGTTTTAATTTTGTAAATAAAATATATCATTGCTTAAAGAGTTTTATTTTTTTAATGAATCAACCTGGTTTAACTAGATTAATTAGAGTCCAGCAAAGTACACGAAAATATCAGGATCTAGATAAAAATAAAAATAAACAATTAATACAAGGGTACTGGATTGAGAAAGTATATATTTTAAGCTTCGGCGAGAACCACAAATTAATTGGGAGTTGAAGGCCACCTAAATATATAACATATTACCCT
>Ga0325414_1009087_pt1 | contig 10488 bp, 11 predicted proteins | sample PopdelMetagenome_8_FD_206183 | JGI IMG/M metagenome (GOLD analysis project Ga0325414, IMG submission 206183) | Populus deltoides microbial communities from Bellville, Georgia, United States - Leaf-PdKOR-R3 | ecosystem: Host-associated > Plants > Phyllosphere > Phylloplane/Leaf | place: USA...
ATATAAGTAATATTATTATCAATCACATAATAGCGTCCAAAAATAAGGATTTCGAGAGCATATGTTGAAATCCCCTACATTTCCATAGAGAAATTAAATCTTAAACCAAAAAAAGGATACATATTATCAACCAGAGACTACAAATAGTCTCTCTATTGTTTCCTAACATGCTTGATCTCCATTTATTTTGCTGTTTCAAATCTGATCCAAGCAAGTAAACAGTGAGCCTTCCTTTCTGGACTTGCGCATGCTGAGCAAGGCCTTAAACAGGCGTTTGCTCTTGGCAGAATATTGTTGATCACTATCCTTTGCCTTGTCTCTTTCCGAATACATGGACAATGAAACAGATCTCCGAGGCTCCGATGGATACTGAGATATAAGGAATTGAGTGATTTACATCAGTTTCAGAATTAATTCAGGTTTAAGCAGCAACCTTTTTAACAAGTTTCAAGTCATGACTATTCATTGTCTGGGATTTTTTGACAGCATAATCTCATATGTCATTCCATGTTCTTTGTAATAGTTGCGCTTACCCTTCGTAGTGCATTAGCATAATTAGGAGATATTGGTCTCTTAAGAAGAGATCCAGAACGTATGATCGGAGAGCGTTGCGGAGAGGATGATCTTTTCTCTGATTAAAAGGAGAGACAGAATTATGTTATAGCACAGTGATCAATCTGCAGCGTGTACTGCAAATTTTCCTCTAGATAAGACGAATGTGAAGAAGAATTCATTTGCACAAACCAGGTTTGTTGTTGGTTGAAGTCCTTGTGAATGTAAATGTTCCCTGTCCCGAGTAGAATAGTGGAGAACGTAATTCAGTATGCCTCTCTCTGCATTAAAGTTATACATTGAAGTCCTCGGTCATGATGAAACAGGCATGGTAAGATGGTCATAGTAATGGCATACAGGGCATAGGGATTACCTGAAGAAAGAGGAAGGGGTTCCTTCGATTGACGCTTGAGCAGCTTGGCATAACAGTGACATCAAAAAACAATTAATGAGTTTGAAAGAGGTTTTTTGGATCATAAAAATTTGGTATTTGATTGATTTGCTATAAGCACATTATGAACCATCAGGAGCGGGAGTATCATACCATTTTTAAACTCAAGCAAGTTGTCTTCAGTGCTAAGATTTCTACTATCATGATCTGGTTTAGCATGGCTCAATGAATCCATGGTCTCCTCGTCGACTGAACAGCGAGTTCCAATGTCAGAAAAATCTTTGGCATATTTGAAATGTAGAGAAAAATGCTGAAGGAAAATAGGAGAGATCAAAATATTTACCTGGAAAAATGTACCGCTTGTAGTGGTAGGGAGTTTTTATTACCAGTGATTGTTGAGAAAGGCCACCTTGGTTGATATATTTTTGGCATGCTTCCAGTCTCTAGGGCATGGCACAGGAAAAGGTATATAGTATATATTGAAGTCTTGGACAGTCTGGCATGGTTTAAATTCATGTGTAGACAAGTGACATGTTCAAGGAAAGCAAAATAATATCATAATAAATGATTTCACGAGCATGTTGTGATAATGTTTCAGCACTGTCCCATAAAAACCTGAAATTGAATCTCACTTGTATAGAAGAATGTATGATGAAGGTTAAGGGGAGGCCGGAAGGGAACAATACCTGTTCGGAGCAAGAGAATCGAAGCTCCATTCCTGAAACTTCATCAATCTTTTGATCTAAAAATCTGTCAACTTTGTATGCTACAGAACCCAAGTGGTCAACAGTATTGATCAAAGCTTTGATGGCGTAATCTTTCAAGTTCTCCACCACTCTGCGCTTAGACAAAGCCGGTGGCCGGGGACGACCATTAGCATACCATGTCACATTCATGGCATTTATAATGGATTTGAAAATTGACTCACATTTGTTTCTGGTCTTCTTTGTTGTAAGCTAATTCAAAATAATCTGCTGCTGAGTATAGCTGCTTCCTAAGGTTCTTCAAGTCCTAATCAAACAAAACAGCTATCTTTACTAAAACTAAAGTAATCATTTCTACAATTATCACTGAATTTCTAGCAACCATTGGAGTCTTCATGCAACCTGGAGACTAATGGAAGAATTTTACAAGAGTGTGTGTACCTTGAGAGTATCAGAAAAGAGCAAGCTCTGCTGCATTAGGAGTTCCTCATGAATGGAAGGTTCTCGAGGACCATTTACTGAAGAGGATGAGGTCTTACTATCCATGACAATGAAACCTGGCTCTTTTTAGCTGCCAATTAATCAAAACCACATCAACATTTAAGACCCACCAACTCTAATTACTTCATGAAAACGCCATCTCCACAGCACCACATGCCCTCGACTCTTGAACAAGTGTGCAAAATATAGTTACAAGGATAGACATTAAAAGTGCATAAAATATTTCCAATTAATGACTCTATGGCACTCAAATGGAAACAGGATGAACAAAGAGAAACCAATAAGAATCTGAGATTAAAGAATATCCTGAAATCTGGGCAACCAAAATTCTTAATCAACTCAACAGACAACATGGTACCATATAGCTTGGTTGAGTTGAGGACTGTAATTCTGAAACTAAACCAATATGAGCTAAAGATTCAGAACTTTGTTTTCTACTACTATCTTTTCCCCCCTTTCGAGCTTGCAAACCTTTCATCAGAGAGCATGTGGACTATAGAGATTATAAGATTAGAAAACTTCAGAGAAAATATATTTCAAAGACATGAAATTGTATAGAGACCAAAAAACTCTGCATATTGATCTTTCCAGTTAAATATTGATCCCTATGCTCCTCAAAAAGGAAACCAATAACACTATTGCAGGCAACACTCGTACTTCAGCAGGTATAATCACATAGTTAAGTTTGAGGAAAAAAACACAGAACACGAGATTTTTCAAGAGTTTATTGAAGAGTGTACCAGAAATGACATAAAAATGACAGGCTAGGAGAGACGTAAACCATGAGAGAAGGAGACAGAGAGCCAACCTAGTGTTCCTTGTTCTTAATTTAATTTAGAACTGGAAATGCAATCCCAAACCCACGTTGCATTTGAAGTAGCTATTCCTTGTAGATATCCAAATACTGTAAAACACTGAAAACGAAGTAAAGGGTCTTCATTTATCTAACATATAATGAAGTATCTTGACTTGGCTCAACTAAAAACAAAAGATGATAGTGAAGTTATGGTTTAGAAGATAATACATAACCGTACCTTCATGGGAGAGAGAGGAAGAGGAAGAGAAAGAGAGCAATTATTATTGAAAGGAGACAGAAATCTTTGCAAGGAAAGAAAGGAGGCAAGAGAATCTCACGAGTTTGTTATTGTAGTTAAGAGATGAACTTGTTACTTTTACCAACAGTTTGGAAAACAGAACTGATTTCTTTTCTCTGCTGTTAGCTAGGAAGGCCTTTTTATTAGCGGGAATCGGCCACATGTCAGTTAAATGCTGGTTTCATCGTCTACCGACATATGTAGCGCTTTAGAAGATTATTTTTTTGAAATGTTTTTTTTTTAATATATTAAAAAAAAATTAAAAAAAATTATTTTCAAATATCTGTATATTATAATAATTAAAAAAATACAAAAAAATTAATTTAAAATTTAAAAAAATCAAATTTTTTCAAAACTTCATATACTGACGGTGCCAAACATCCTCCTAGAACACACGTCAACCTAAAGTAAATGACAAAAAAAAAAAAATCAATCCATGCTCAAAGATGTAAGTTTATATTACTTGATGATTTTTATTTTTATCACAAGTGGATAGGTCAATGACACCTTACCAAGGGGATCATAATCATAGATGGAGTTGGTATCAATGCTCATGACTTTGAGGTATAGAGTTATGTTTCAAGAACAACCCATTTGAGGCTGATAAATGAACCCCAACAATTTAAAAATAAATAAAAATAGGGAAATTAACAGGCGCACCGACACACCATGCAAAGACAGGGGAGATTTAGGTAGAAAACATGGAACAAACAAAGCAACAGTACTAGCAATGTCAGTGATTTCTTTTTCCTGAAGCTGTAGTCTTTCTTAAGTTGCTGTCGTTTTCGTTAAAAGCAACATAATCTTTCTACTTTTTGGTTGCCGGATTACGCTTGCATTAAAGATTTAGCTCCACTAACAATGATGCACATCCTATCTGGTGAGTGGAGGAGGGACTATTTTTCAATCAATTTAACTTCTTATTTAATTTTATGGCAAGGTGATGCATTGCGCCCCGCTTTTGAGAAATTCCTTCTTGCAATCTTCCCTTAAGATTCGACCCCAAAATGATTTTACCCCAAAATGATATTAATATTAGTTGTAAAACCAATTTAGATGAGTTTAGATAATATATTAGTTGAGGACAAACTATCTGAGGTTTCCCTAACAAAGATGCCTTTATAGTGGGCTCATTTGGAAAGGAAAAAAAAAAAAAGAGGAGCTCTGTAAAGATAATTTTCCAAAGCAGCATGAAACATGTCAAAATGTGAAATTTAAAGTAAAATGTACTGGAGCATTACAAATCAAAGAGAGAAATGCTGATAATGTAGGCCGCGGAGTGACCACATTGAACTGCAAAAGATGGCAATTGAAATTTGTATCCTCAAATGAAACAGTTCCAAGTTGAAGTTTTGTGTCTGAAGACAGCTATCTATCTTTTACACAATCCGCTCCAATTCTCTAGCATAACTCAATGTCTGGTTGATGAGATGTAGAGATGGTATCTCTTTGCAGGGAGCAGATTCGTTTGCCTTCTGGAAAACTACAGAGCCATTCTTTATCTCCCACTCAAGATGCCCCTGCATTAAGTAACAGAACATGTCATGTTTATGTTAATCGTGAAACTAAATCTGAAAATGTCCAGAACTTGTCCATGCTTGATCTAAACTCCACCAAAGGAGTTGGAAAACAATCTGAACAACTTACTTCAGTTTGTCAAGTATCCCAAATCATGGGTCAAGCAGCCCCCTCCCCTAGAAACTGTTTCTTAACTGTGGAAGCTTGTAGCCTCACTGGGGGAGCTAAACCCAGGACTAGTTACAAGCTCTGAAGCAGTGCCACAGGCATTTCTTATCCAAGTTTAAATAATTTCTAATCAATGGAAAAGATGAATTGCTCAAATTCCAAAAACTCAAACGTAAAAGAAAATCAACACAGAACAATGCAAACATATTCCAGTACCTCCTTGATGTATTCCAAAAGTTCATCATCAGAAGAAAAGAGCAACATTTTCCGGGCATCACTTATTGAAAGATAGTCATATGCCTTCTCACTGCATCCAGCTATTTCATCCCTGGAGGTGATGCAGTGGAAATTAACTAATAAGAAGACAAGAGGAAGATGCAAACTGTGTACTATATCCATTCATATAGGATGATAGGGAGAACTGTAGCTTCCAACCAGGAATTCTAAAGACAGATTTCAGAGTATAGTAGCAAGATGAGTTTTAAGTCTACAACGATGTGGTTAAAATGAAAAAAAAATCCCCTACATTCAAACTCCAAACTATGTGTCCTAAAAAACCAGTGAGCCATAGTGCAAAACTCTAGCATGGAAATTTACAAAAGATGGATTACATACTCTATTTAACCACAACACTATTAGATAAATCAAACTGAAAAAAGGACTGTGGCAAAAACTTAACAGCAATGGATCTCATTATTAGAAAAACTACATCAAATGTTTGAGATGTCACTTTAAAAGAGGTACAACAAATCAAAGCCATCATTAAAACTTCAAGCAAACGAACAAGTTTACAAAAGAAACGATGGCTTTCATTTAGAGCAATGGATGGAACACATATATAAACCTTGACAAAGAGTTTGACAACACCTAAAAAGATATTAATTAAGCCCAAGTGTATTCTAGACTAGAATGAACCATTTTGACCAAAACAATGATGACCATATGCTCTCTGAACGGACAATTCCATCTATCCTAAATTCCTACCCTTTAGGGTGCGGTGGTGAATATTACCCATAAGAAAATATAACTTCAAGGAATGAATTTTCAATGACTAATCAATGGTCACTTGACTGTTATTATGGAGTATGGAGAAATTACCTTACAGTCTTTGCCAAGAGATCCATAAAATAATCAAAAGTCTTGTATGGCACATTCTGTTTTGCAGATAACACACGATTGTAAGCCCCTTCCATGAAGGACTGCTCCAACTCCACGGCATGCTTGATGCAAGGATTCTCCAAAGCAGCAGGGGAGAGCAATTCCAATTCGGTATGGAATTCAGCAATTCTGTTTTGGACTAAGAGTCTCAAGAGGTTGAGACCCAAGATCATATACTCCTGAGGAGATGGGGCAAGACGGCCACTGCTCCATCAAAAAAGAAGTCATGAACATCAAGCTCTAATAATATACAACTCAACACTGGCTAATGAAGAGAATAAAACAGAAAATTCTTCCTCATCCAGAATACATGTGTTCTTCACTTTAATGATTCCTTTAGTTAAGAACTTAGTATTGTCCAATACATAAAAACCAGAAATCAGTTATAGAGAGGCCAGAAATTTAAAAGAACCAAATGCACAGCTATAAAACAAGCCATTTTTTATTTTCTATTCTGAAAGGGGAAAGTCACACACACAAAAGGGCACTCAATCGAGTTCACAATTACAACAAAGCCTTTGAAACAAAACTCGAGTAGTTTGAAGTTCCATTCCTTGATATGCACTAGGATGTGCAAACCAACGAGTTGAGAACAGAACTAATTATCCATCCTGTCATGGTAAGAATATTTGTAAGTGATGCCCTACATGCAACTTTAGTCCACATTGCCAACAGTCGAATAGATTACTCAAGTTGTTGAAACTATGAAATGGTGAATATATCAGATCAGACTCGGTATGAAATTCAAGTCAGCATTCTAGCAAAGTACGGAAACATAATTGTAGAAGCATGCAGTTTATACTAAAAACACTTACCCAAATACAAAACTAAGCATGCATGATAATTCCTCGAAAACCAAAACCAATCAAAAAATTACCCGGCATCAGTATAATAAGGCTTCAACTGAAAGAAATCCCTTTCAAACGCATCCTGATCCCCAATCTTCACACTCAAAAGAACAGCATGCTCATAAATATCCCCTGAAAAAACATTCTCATACATAAATAAATAAATAAAATACCATGCGTCAGAAACAATCTTATAACCTATAATCTAAAATCATGAAACCCTAAGTCCTACATTATGACCCTAAGATCCTCAAAACATAACAAAAAAAGCCACGATTTTACTTGCTATTATCAATTCTTGAACAGAATTAGGCGTGTTTTCAAACAACGGCGGCAAGCTTCGAAATCCTATCAACAAAACCTGCAAAATAAAATATTAATTGCAATTAACGCTGATTATTAATCAAGTCAACCGTAATTAAATCATAAGAACAAAAAACAGAATTGAATTAAGCTGAAAATGAGTTTAAAAGGATAGGGTTTTCAAGTGCGAGGATTTGTCTACCTTGAGCTGAGAAAGCAGATTCGTTGAAGTATTGAAATCGTCTCTAGTACATGCCGCTTTGAATCGCTCGAATAGCTGCGATACTTCTGTTCGCTTTGGATCCATCTCTCTCTCTCTCTCTCTCTCTCTCGCTAGCTCTCCCTAGTTTTAGTTTTTAAGCTCGAGTTCCCTGGCTTTTACCGGAAGAAAAGAATTTTTTCTTTTTTAGTTATTTTACAGGGGTTTAAAAAGAGTTTGGTTCGGGTGATAACTTGCTAACCCGATTCAGTCTAGCCCAGCCCATAACGGGCTGTTATGAGCTGGGCTACAATGATAGAAACAACCGAAATATTCAATCCATCGTCAAATGTATATGAAGGGAAAGAATTTACCTTCTTTCCTTCAAATCCAAGAACCCATCGAAACAGATGCAAAAATAACTATATATAAAAAAAATTAATTAATTAAGTTGAAAAATATAATTTATATTATTTTTTAAATTATTTAATTTATATTATTTTTTTAATATTTAATATATTTATTTAGATTTATTTATAAGAACATAAATTCTATTTTTTATTAAATAATCATGTTTGATTTTTAAATAACTTAATATATTTTTTATAATACTAATTAAAATTATATTTTGAATATACGATTATTAAACTGGAATTTAAAGTGAAACTTAGGGACATAAATTAAATTATATTTCAAAATCTAATAATTAATAGTTAAGATACATACATATGAATCTTAAAATAAAAACTACTAAAACACAGTTTTACCTGACATTATATTTTCTTGAACGTTTTTTTTATCTTAAACACTTTTTTAATTATATATGATGTGAATATAAATTAACAATACAAACATGAATACAAATTTTATAAATATTTTTTTTGTTACAAATCTTAATTTTTTTTAGTATTACCCATGCTTGTTTAAAGAGTAAAAAAAAAATAGCGTAAAACAATAACATAAAGTAACTTGTAAAATATTAACTAAGGATTCAATTTAATAATTTTATAAATTTTAATATAATTTAATTATTTTTAAACTTAATACTTCATGTTTTATTAGCATATTAAAAAAATATTTTTAATAAAAATTAAAGTAAAATATAATTTAAAATTTATTAGAATATTTTATTAAATTAGAATTTTTATGTTATTGAAATAATAAAAAAAAAAAAGGACTTATGGCTTTTTTTAGGAATAAATAGTTTTGTTTTTAAGAATTTAACCAATTCAAACAATCAGGCCCATAAGTGCTATTCTAAAATGCGCCATGTGCGTACAGCGCACCCTCCTTATCTATTATCCCATTTTCTGCCTTTCACTGACCCAGAAGCAGTAGCTGAAAAAATGGCATCGTCTTCTACTTCTTCTTCGCTTACATCAAATTTAGTTTCATCCCCATTTTACCCTTCATCATTCTCCAAATCCCCATCATTGCCCCTCCTCTCATTCTCTCAAACCCTCAAGCCTTTCCCTAACACCTCAAAACTGGTCTACAGAGCACACAGCAACCCAACAACAGCAGTCAAGGCCCAAACTGTAGACTTCGCGGGCTCGTTTTATGAAGGCGGGATCGGGTCTGACGATGAACCGGATTCTCCAATTGGGTCGGGTACTATGACTGCTGTCGAGGAGAAGGAGACGCCTCCCTGCCCACCCGGGCTTCGACAGTATGAGACTATGGCTGTTTTGAGACCCGACATGTCGGAGGATGAAAGACTCGCTCTTACACAGAAGTACGAGGAGGTAAAAACAAGCATGTTTAATTTTTTTTTTCTTTCTTTTCAATGTAGTCCTTGAAGTATGAAACTTTACAATGTTTTGTTTGTTGTTAATCCTACAGCGTTCTAAAAATGCTGGGGTTCTTTTAGTTTTTTTAATTTTAATAATTAGTTTTCGAGTAATTATGGCAAGTAAATTTTAAATATTGTTAAATAGGTACCTGTGTTGTTAAACGTTGAGTGTGCTTAAGAAACTGAGGAGGAGGACTAATAGGGTAGTGATTGGGGCCAAATGACATTCTTTAACCGTCACTGATGGATAGAAATGCTTTTAGTTGAATTGCGATTCTTGTTGACAAATGACAAGGATTCTAAGCCCAATTGCTTCGAGTTGAAATGTATCTGGCCAGACGATTATGATTTTTCCTTGTATCTGTTACTTTGATTTAGTGAACTAGCAGATGCTTCAACTTGATGGTATTGCATGCCAATCTGTTTCAATGCCCTGCTGATTATGATTTTGTGTTAGAAATATCTTGCAATAGATGGCCTGAATTTTTCAGTACTTATGCGCAGTTGACATTTACGTCCAGCCCTGATATCTGGATGGTCTGGGCTATGCACCTTATAAGCAAGATCACGTCAATTAAGTCATGCATGTTACGAGATGTGCATTCAATATAAATTGATTATAGCATTGCATTTTGTGTAGATATTTACTTTAGGAGCTAAGCAAGGGAACTATTTAGGCAAGTATGCTAGTTTGTAACTTAAAATTAAAGCAGTGTCAAGTAGCATAATGGTTAATTACACACTTCCTCTGCACATCTTCTTCATCGTTCTTGCTGATGGTGATCATCTTGCAGTTGCTTGTTGCTGGTGGTGGCATGTATGTAGAGGTATTCAACAGAGGGGTCGTTCCACTAGCTTACAGCATCAAGAAAAAAAACAAAGCTGGGGAGTCTAACACTTATTTGGATGGTATTTACCTTCTCTTTACCTACTTCACAAAACCTGAGTCCATTGGAATTCTTGAGCAAACTCTGAACACAGATGATGATGTTATCCGATCATCCAGTTTCAAAGTGAGAAAGAGAAAGTATTAGTGCTGGTCAGTTTCAATCTTTTGTGCAGTACGATGGAGGAACATGATTAGGAGAGAATGAGTTATAGCGGCAAGCGGCAATGTAATCTTGTTTGTTATAATCTTGATTCTAATGATTGATATTTATTTTGTTTAAGTATATCCACAATGACAAGATTAGAAATCATGCGGGTGCTATGAATGTGGACTGCGGGTGCTAGGAATGTGGACTTGCCTCAACAGTGCAA
>Ga0325414_1009089_pt1 | contig 10485 bp, 8 predicted proteins | sample PopdelMetagenome_8_FD_206183 | JGI IMG/M metagenome (GOLD analysis project Ga0325414, IMG submission 206183) | Populus deltoides microbial communities from Bellville, Georgia, United States - Leaf-PdKOR-R3 | ecosystem: Host-associated > Plants > Phyllosphere > Phylloplane/Leaf | place: USA...
AAAGTACAAACCATGAAAAAAATGTTGTGTACCTAGCTTTTGCCTTGGGTCATAAATTACCGTTTGTGAGGTATCTGGATAAATTACTTTACCAGATACATTTGAATTACTTGCCAGACCAGCAGGAATCTTATCTGTATAAATATAAAGCAAAATTAACCAAGTGGAAAAGACAGAAAAAGGAGTAACTATGTCAACAGACAAATGAAATTAGTACCTAAAGTCGCAGGTCCATTAGAAACAGCAGACTTCTCTGCTTTCTTATTAATATTTTTAGCTAGCCACTGAAGAATCAAAGAAAAGTTTCAGAACCAGCAATACAAACATAGAGAATTGTATCTTGGAAGGCACTAGCATAAAGTTTATAATGTTTCAACACAATTTAAATTGCAATTTTCTAATTAAAAAAAGCATGCATATCCTATAAACAAAAAAAAGGGAAATAAAAGAATAATTTAACAACAGTTAGTAATTCTCCTATCATTTAATATCAGTGGCATGCAATGTGTGTTGTCCTCAGAAAGTAAGATATGATATAGGAACATGGACACGGTTTTGTTCTCTGGAATAATACTTTGATGTATAGTCCCGAGGAACAGTATATGCATTTACTTAACAAAACATCTTTTCATTACTGTTAACAATGTTGCTTTCTTCGTTATCTGAATGAGAACAGGACCAGTATTTGTATATGACAATCTTGTAGAGGACCTATCAGCTGGAATTTATAATGAACAATGTCAGACATCCAGCTCTCTGAGAATTCAAATATTTCTTTAGGGTTTTCTAGTTATGATTTGTTTAAAGGCCTCAAAAGTTCCCCTCCTAATTATTATTTGGAAACTTAAATGTGAATACATTGAGAAAGCTTCAACAGAAAACAATCTGAAATTTTCTTCTGCTACTGCAGATTTAACATGTTAGAGGACAAGCAATGGTCATTTTCCATCGCAATATTCAGCATAGCAAATGACAAAAACTTTCAATTGGTACCTCTTGCCGAGCTAAGTGATCCAAATCCTTAGAGGAGCATGGCCAAAGATCCATGAAACTATACCGTGACACAACATCCTGCAATGAACTCTCTAATGCTGATGCTCCATCTTCCCCTGTCCTCGAAAGAGCTTCTTTTCTTCTTTGCTCGACCTGTACTAATCTACTAATAGTGAGGACTGAAAGCTTGTTAAGGAAAAATCAAATTTTTTGAAGCATGAAAAAATATCTAAGAAAGAGTCCACATTGTTTGAGTGAGAATCATATTGCTGGTGAGTAGCCAAGTTATATTACACATTTGCAGTTGTTTGGAGTTCAGATTCTCATTCCCATGTGGTTTGGTGGAAAGGTGTGCTCTGACACTCATCGCTCCCACATTATGTCAATTCCCTTCAAATCTTCTTCATTAATAATTTTCTCCTCGCCAAAAAACTCAATAGGATGGAATGGCTAAAATCATCAAAAATAGAAAAGAGCAAGAAGAATTCTAGTAAAATTCATCTATCAACTAGGCCACTCAGTTTACAAGGAATGATCATGCCTCTCAACAACATAGGGTAAATATCAAGTTATTATAGCTCACATAGAGTTCTCTGGTCCATATTTAACTAGTTGGACAACATGCATTTGTGCGCATTGGTGTACAAAATGATGCTAGAGAAGCTAGAAGGATTCTGTTACACTGGTGTGAATTAATGCTTCGAATGTGTTTGAAATTTCATAGGCATTATAATCAAATAAGCAACTACCAGAGAGATTAAAAATGTTATTTGAATGAGACCATGCATGGAATCCTGCAGAATAAATGTCATCATTCATGACACCCTTCCATTGGTAAGAATGGGGAGATAGAAGGAACGAGAAATATGAAACGGAGAAGAGGATGTACAAATTCTAGATGGAGGGGAGAGTGAGGAATTTTGGGATTATATGTTGGTTGGATGGCGTGTGCATGGTAGGAATTAGGAATGTAGTGTGTAGGATATTGCAGGGAAAATAATTTGAAGGTTTCAGAAAGACATCTTTCTATTTTTAGATAAATGGAGAATTATAGATAAAAAGAACAACTCTGACCAAAAAGAAGGGTCGACATAGCTGTTCTGATTTATCATTGATCATTTTGTGAAACCATATTCATCATGGCACATACTGTCAGAAGAATTAATAGTAACAGTTCCATTTGTTAAAATGTAAACCAAAAACAAAATATTACCTTCAACATGCTGGCAAGATCACCATATGTTTGCTCAAACTGGATATATCGTTTCCAGACCTGTAGAAGCATTTATGAGAATATAATACATTTAAGGTACTAAAATGCAGTTAGAAGCATTTATGAGAATACAATACATTTAAGGCACTGAAATGCAGTTTGAAAAAAAAAATAGCAAGCCAAGATCGTACTAAAACTTTTGAATGCTTTGACATTTGAACAATGGTCAAAAGGCAACAAAATCCAAGCCATGCCTCTAGCAAACGTTCACATTTTTTCCCAAACAATACCCCTAACTTCTTGTTCACAAAAGTTAATATGTGAAAAATAATTTTTTAAATGTGACTCAGAGTCAAAAAGTCACTCTATAACAGCCTCAAAAAGAGAAAAAAGAAAGAGCTTAATCTATGACATAATGATCTATTATGCTTATACAATGTTGTAAAAATGAGAGTGAAAACCTCAACAGATTCCTCGGGTGGTAGCGAGCTTAATGCACGCTCAAATAAAGCTCGAATGTTTCTCTCATCATTCAAACGGGACAAGAAATCTGCATATCTGCAACATTCAGGAGAAATTTTGGCATTTGGAGGAACCATATTAGCAGATAAAACAATCATGAACATCTATCTTAGTGCTAGTATTTCCGCCTTTTTTCATAACAGAACATAAAGATGCACCATCCAACTTTGTTCAGGTCACCAGGCTGATCACACAATTTCCTACATCTGCGTCCCACGTAACAACCATAAATATCAAAAGTCACAAGTATGGTATCCCACTTAAGTAGCAATTTCAGAAGCAAACGTTTCAATAGCGATACGCCCATGGCCATCAGCAAGTATCCTTATCAATGGTAAGCCACACCACCATTCGCAGACAGCAGTATAAAAAATTGCTGGTCCAAACTTACAAGTATTATTGCATAAAATGGTATTGCTACAGTGATGAATTTATATGTAAATGAGAACAAAAGATGATGAAAGAACTGTTTCTCATTGGACAAGATTCCATGGAAATCCACATATTATATACATTTCACTAGATTAGGTAAAAAATAATAGGGTATATATGAGATTGGGGGGGGTGGGGGGGGATTGGTTTGTATATGAAATTTGCACCTACCGCGCAGGTCTCAACATAGGTCTATGTGTGCATAAACCAAATATATGCCAGAACTCAGATTAAAAGAACAGCAGAACTCACTCCAGAATGTACACTGGTTCATGCATGAAGCGTTTCAATCCTGCTTCAAAAATATTGTGCGCGATCTGCAAGAATATACAGCATAAGAATCATCAATTTAGATAATCTTCCTTGGTTGGCATAAATTAACAGATGCTGCTCATTGCCAATCAATGTAATGAAAAGCATGAAGCTGCCATAGAGAAGTTCCATTTTTTCCTTTTCCTTTCTGGCCAATAGAAATACCTTTGAATCCTTGTCCAGACAAAATGCTATCAAAGCATAAGCAACATAAACATGATAAGAGCAGTCTGGGGATTTCCGAGCATCTAAGAAGTACTTGCGAGCTGCTTCCACTCCTTCATTCCTTCTTAGAAAGCGAATAAACTGCAGCATGAAACACCATAAAAACAATCAATAAATCATTCAGAGTAGCATGACTGCATGAGCCATGAAGTATTTTATTAACACAATGACCCAATTATAAGTTTAGGATATGCATGGAATCAGAATTTTCTTTTGAAACCACAAATCAAGCAAAAAGACAAACCAACCAACCAAATAAAGAAATAAAAAAAAAAACATGTTTACAGTAGTTTTACTAAAAATGCAAGGAACTTAATCTTTTTGAAACTTATGGGAACCTTCCCTGTCACCAGTTTGACAAGTCAATTAACTTTATAACATGATTTGGTTTTACAATTTTGCTCATGCTTGTACGGTAAATGGGGAAATCTTGTGATGCAAAAAGAAAATAGAGCTTTATTATTTCAGAATACTCTAACTTCACTGCCTGTGAACTCAAAGACAGGCATGGCTTGGCTAGATGGAAGTGCCATCAGCCACATTTGCAAGCTGCCTGACAACCCAATTCTTAACATCATCAAAAGCCACAACTCTGCCTGTTGGTCATTTCCACTACACTGCACCTCAACATCTTATCTCATTTATGCTTATGTGGACCCTTTCTTATTGTCTGGATTTTCAACATAAGTAGATCAATAGAGAAATCAAATTTATTTGAAAATTCAACACTGCCACAATTTCTTCATAAACAACCACTACAAGTATCCTCCACCATCAGTAATTCATCCACACCACTAACCATCTAAAATATAAAGTTTAAATCTTCCAAAAAAGTTATGCTATCCCTATGCTCATGTTTGTACATCAATATTCATTAGGTCTCCAAGATGCTCTGACAAACACAACACATTCAAAAGACAGAAATCAACAGCAGAGCCTGAGAGTTCCTTACCTGTATATGAGCTAGTGCTGTTGCATTAACACCATCTCCCAAAAGGCTTTCGTAGATTTTCCTTGCAGGCTGCATGAAAGCAGAAGCATACTTAAAACATCAAGGATGAAGACAGGGCCACTTGAAAGAAGAAGAAGAAGAAGAAGAAGAAGAATTTCCATACCTGGATTGCTCCACGAGATTCCTCCAACTCAGCATAAGCATACTTCAGCGTATCTGAATCTGGTTACAAGAATTAAAAATACATGACAGGGAGAGCTGCTTCAGTCCAGTCAAAGACAGACAACTGGAAATAATTGAACTATATTGCCTATTTAGACTCCAAGTATAGCATAAATGATAAAGAATATGGTAATATGAAGGTTAATTGGAATTTCAAAAACTTTATTTAGTAAAAGAAGAAAGAAAACCTGGAAGAGCCTTCAAAGCCCTCTGAAACACTTTGATTGCAGAATCTATAGAACCACTTTTTGCATGCCAGGTAGCATAGTCATACCATACATCTTGATAATGATACAAATACATCAGACACTGGAAACCAACACAGTGCAATGAGCAATTCATTGTTGAAATGTAAGGATAAAGAACCAAAAACCATGTTCCAACAAAAGTCAATGGCCTTGAAACTAGGATATGCATTAACTCTGTAGCAAGCATGATAATTCAGACAAATTATTTGAATGTGATCAAACAAAATGCAAATGAAAGTTAAAGAAAAGACATTGTACTGTCTAAAAGATAACATAAAAACCATCGCTACATAGTACTAAACAATTAAGACAGTATGCTCAAATGATTAGCCATCACTGCATCTCATTCTAACAGGAAAGCCAAAATTGTGCCAGTAGTATCCGATTCTTTGCAGCAACATGGTTGTTCAGAGGCTTTCTTAAGCTCCAGAATAATTCCAAAAAATAATAGAAACTTTTAATCTCCAACTGCAATATGTGATAAATGGAATGCATCACAGCCATATATTCTTTCTTTTGTAAAGATATTTGTTTGTCTCTTTTCCTTTCCTTTCCATTTCATTTCTTTCCTTTCTCAGTACTGCTTGCTCATGCTACATAGCTAATGTTCTAACAAGTTTTGTATTACCCTTTTCCTTTCCTTTTTCTTTTTTGAGTTTAGGTTTTATATTACCTTTAATAAGATGGTTACAATAATATAAAAAAAAAAAAAGTTAGCACAAAGATCCCATTAATTTAAGTGACAACTGACGAAAAACTGAGAAGATGCAAGTAATTCCAATAAAGTATGCATATGGAATAAATTTAGCTTGAATATAGAACTAGGCAAGGAAAGAGGGAAGCAGAAATGGAAAGACAAGCAACTGGTCTCAGATTACCTGCTCATAGGTGAATATAATTCGTTTGTTGGAGGACACGCTGTCTATCCTTTGGGGGTTTCCTCTGACAATTCAGATATATGAAATTAATTAAAAATGCTCAAAACAAAATCTCATCTAAACTTATACCTTAATATTAACATCCAATTAATGAAAATGAAAGATGCGCTGGTGATGACTGCAACATGTACAACCTTAACAAGTTCACACATGAATCACCTCATTCTATAAGTCAATTGTCATTGGATATTCCTTTTATGTCATGGACAAAGGAAATAAGAAGTTGATCAAATTTTCAAACTTAAGAAACTTGTAAGTTAATGAGATTTATGTTAAGCTAATCTCTCTTTTATTTGCATAATACCCATTTCTCTCTATTCCGGAGAGAGAGGGGTAATATGTCTAGGGACCTTATTTTTTCCAAGAATTCAAATGAGAGATGGATTCTGGATCTCCTCACTTCACTTCAGATTCTTGATTCCTTTTTCCTTCACACCTGATAGTGGGGTATAGACTTCAGATTTCAGAAGGCTCTATAGATTCTTCTGCAAAACCAGTTTTACTTATCTCACTAGGACCTAAATATTTTGCATTTCCTATTAGATGTATATATTTGGAAAACCAAGGGGTCGCCCAAGATTAAGGCTTTCAGTTGGAGTGTGGTTCCAAAAACATTAGCGCCAATGATTTGTCAATGATTAGAAGGCCATACCCGCCGAAGCCCCTATCATCTAATATTTGTGTTAAGGTTGTGACACAAGAGCTTCATCTTATTTATTTTGTTTCTAGAATTATATTTAATTAATTAGTTAGGAGTCATGTGAGTAGCATGCGATCTTTTAAAATATTTTTTTGCAGATTAAGTTTGTATAAATTGGCAACCAAGACTAGTGAATCCTTTTCCTACAAGAGTTGGGACTGGGCTTTACATTAGTACAAATAGGCTACAGTCTTTTGTTTCTTATCAATACATCCAAACTTAAGAGATTTTTCAACAAACCATAAATCTTAACATCCTTTCCAATTCCTTCAACTTTATTCAAGTTTTAGCCATCCCACTGCTTTGATTGTTGTATTATATTGTTTCCCTATTCCAACCCTACACCAGCTTTTCATATTAAAATGAGGCAAGGAAAATTTATTTTCCAAGTCTCATAAACAAAATAGGATATTTTAGTACAAGCATGCTCATGCTTCTATTAATTCAAAAATTAGATGATTTGAGGACCAAAAGCTAATAGGTAATTTTATCTACTTTAAATGCACATTAATTTTCCCCATGCTACATGTGTAGTTCATCGATTCATTCATGTTATTGTAAAAAAATAAAAGAGCCATGCCTCTTACTTCTCAAACGTCAAAAATCTCTTCCAAGCCATCCATTGTTGTTCTTCCTGTGACATGCATTTGTATTACAGATTGCCCAAAAGATAAAACTAAGTGATGTGTGTGCAGATAAGAACTTTTATTTATTTATTTGTTCAAGAACTTTATAAAAGCATACTAACAAACAGGTATTACATATGTCACAGCCCAGAAACTCTAGTCATATGTTGTTTCTTCCAAAACAACCTGATATGGTGGCAAGCCTCCTACTTTAGTCAACCAAGCATAGGACTTTTCTAAATTTTAAAATGATTCCGAACTCATCCAGTTTAGAAAACATTCCTCTAACTCCTACACTGGTTAGATGCCAAACAAAGTGCTTAAGACAGGGAGCAGACATGCATCAATCTTTGGATCTTATGGCCAATTCTCATACGGATTCTTATATAGCCCACGCTTGCAGACAAGTCAGAGATGATATGATGAGAGGCAGGGCTAAAAGTAAAAACTATTAAAGCAGAGTATAAAACACTTAATTTGATGGCTTCTAGTGATCTTGCTCATTTACATTCCACATTAGATATGGACACCCATTTGAATGTTTAGACAACAAAAATTTGGAAACCCAAGTACTTCTGTATGCATTTGGGGAACAATAATTACTGAAAAACCAAAAGCAAGTGGGAAATTACCTTGAAAGATCCAGTTGGTGGTACAGCTAGCATATTATAATCAATTTCATCAACATATTTCTTCTGCTCCCTATAGACAGCCCTGGCACTGTTATATTTTGGTTGATATTCAGATACGAGTCCTTTGGCCTGGTTAATAAAATGTCATAAGATAGCAAGCATCTAAACTGCACACGCATGTGTGTGAATAGGTATAAATTCATTTACATTTAACAAGAATATGGCTTAGATCACAAATGAAAGCCATAGCTAAACATTACCAATTGCCGGCTGACAGAATTTTCAAAATTTTCATATTCTCTCCAGAGTTGTTCAACATGATGGGTAGGAGTGATAATAGCTTTCTGGTATGTTTTACGTATAGCGGTCATCCGTATTGACTCTTCCTGTGCAGTTTGAGCCTGCATGTAAGACATTATAAGAGCAAATAATGATAGATAAAATGTGTGTGTGTGTGTGTGTGTGTGTGTGTGTGTGTTTTGAACAGAATAACCATCTCATAACAATCATCTCTTTGAATCTGAAAATGAAAAGTGGAAAATATAGATAAGAAATTCAACAAACTGGTAGTGACTTCAGAAAGGCAATGTATTCCATCCATACAGGCCCAGATGCCATGTCTGCCCCTGGTAACACACGCATCAGAAATGAACACCATTAGATCAATCCCATTTACTATAATTACACAATTACAATTTGCTACCCTTATCAAACCCATTAACGTGTATCCACATATACATGTACATTCAATAACCTAGTTGATTGTGTGTTTTGAAAAACCATCATTGCCTTGTGCCTGTATAGGCAGATAGCATGTGCTCCATACACAGGCAGTCAGTCACTGTGCATGCAACAACACTTGCTTTAGTTAATTGTGGAGCTCAAAACACTATAATTTAAGCCAGGCCAACCAATAACCCAAGGTTCTATTTTAAGGAAAACAGCCAATCCAAGAGTGTCAATGATCAGGCATCAAAACATGGCAGAAGTGAGAGAGAAAACAATGGCTCTGAAGCTCAAAGCACTAAAAATTATATGCATAGATGTGCAGAATTTGTTGCGTTTGGTTAAATTTATATGAGCATGTACATATAAATATGGCAAAAACACAATCAGCTGAACTAGTAAACTAATCTAGGGAGATAACACACCAACATAACCAAGCATGAAGTCAAAAGCTTTTCTTATTTCATCCTGCCCGTCTGCACCCTTCTTCTCATTGACCTTTCTGATGAATCGAATGTAGCATCGCCTACAAAACGACAAAAGATTTTCAAGTCCATACTCCACTGAGTTCCATGTAAAATAAAGTGAAGATGTTCTACAAAAGAGAGATATGAGTATAAAAGAGAAACACATACCAAAGAGGAATATGAAGACAATTCAATAAACACCGGCTAAATATCTGTTTTATAGCATCATCATTATTCACAGCCATATGTGCCTCCGCATATTGTTTCCAAAATTTTGACTAAAACAGAAAGTGAAGTAACCTCAAAACATACATCAAGATATGTTCTAAAACGATATCCATAACCCATTTTACAACAGAAAACACATGATAATTCTTCTTTCAAGCGCAAAGTTCAAAACTATGGACAATTTGCAACTTGTTATAAGAAATAGAAAATATAAAAGTAGAGACCAAAAGAAAAGAAAGTTAAGAAGAAAAAAACACTCACAGCAGTGGGAAACAGTGAAAGGATTTGCTCATATATCGGTGCAGCTTGGGCAATCGGCATATGCTACAAGTACAATAACCAAACAACAGACAATCAACTAATAGATTGATAAAGCAAATTAATATACTTTAGCAGAAGAGAAATTAAATCCTTGAAACGCAAACCTGTGCGCTGCTAGCTAATATTTCTGCAGCTTCGACATTGTATGGATCAGTCGCAGCAGTAGTACTTGTTGTTGCTTGATCCTATCAAAAACAGCAATCCAGTTCAACAAGAATCGACAAAAGCAGCACAGAAAAATCAATTTACCTTTGTTTCAGATTGAGCTCCATTATCGACAGATGCCATTGTTACTTTTTCAGAAAGAATTTAACTAAGGATTCGGATTTTCGCCGGAAAAGTCACCGGAGGTGAGTTCTCTGCAAGAGTGGGTTGATTTAGGGCTAGGTTTAAGTGAATCGTGCTCTTTCTCTCTCGGTCAGGATACATACAGACATGTGAGAGAATTCGTCGGAGCACCAGAGCACTGCAATCGCCTCTCTTTCGTCTTTCCTTGATCCTTATGGTTTCGGTTTAAAAAGATTTAAGCCCAGGGTTAAGTTGGGTCATGGGCTTTTTTGTTGTGATGGATTGGGCCCGTTATAATTTTCGGTCTCTCAAAGTTTTCGAAATCGAATAAAATTTTTGGGAATTTAATTGATGTTTCTATAAAGCAAAACAAAACTGCTGATCAACACAAACTTGAAGGACCAAAATATACAAAAACTTGAAGGACCAAAAGCTGTTGT
>Ga0325414_1009091_pt1 | contig 10484 bp, 13 predicted proteins | sample PopdelMetagenome_8_FD_206183 | JGI IMG/M metagenome (GOLD analysis project Ga0325414, IMG submission 206183) | Populus deltoides microbial communities from Bellville, Georgia, United States - Leaf-PdKOR-R3 | ecosystem: Host-associated > Plants > Phyllosphere > Phylloplane/Leaf | place: USA...
TTTTTTTTCAATTTGTTTTTTATGGAGTTGTCATGACTCATGAATTTAGTTTTTTTTCCTTAATTTCAACCTTCAACATTGTATTTGCAGGAAATAGAGCTTTGTGATTTTTTTATTTGTTTTTTACTAAGTTATCTTCGTCTCATAATTTACGTTGTGAGTTTAACATGTTAACCCAAATTAATTTGGGTTTTTTTGTTCTTTTTTTAATTTAGTTTTTTAATTTCATCATTCAACATTATATTGGTTGAAAACTGAGTTTCATATTTTTTTTAATTTGTTTTTCATGTGGTTATCCCGATCTCATGATCTAGGTTGCTGGTGTGACAATTTAACTTGGATTGATCCTGTTTTTTTTGTCATTTCTTGATTTTTTTTTAAAAAAAATTTATCTTTCAATATCAAGTTGATTAATAATTGATTTTCATAATTTATTTTAATTTTTTTATAAGGTTATTATAGTCTCATTACCGAGGTCAAATATTTAACATATTAATCTAAGTTGATCCAATATATCAGATCTCAATATTTAAAAATAAATGTTATCTAATATATTCCCGTATAAATATTCTTTAAAAATATTATCTAATACACATCATATTTTAAATTTATAATTATTATTTTTATTATGAATCATGTTAGCAATAATTATATATTTTTTTATGTTAAAAAATTAATTCAACTTGCAGCTTGCAGCACAGGACGAGAAATAATCCACTCAATTACAAAATAGGTTAATGACTGTACCGTTCATGTATTATAATTAATTAAATAATTATATTTTTTTTTATTAATTTAAGTGTTGATTGAATTCCTTTATTAATAGGATCAAAGTAATTTTCTTATTCATCTAATATGTTCCATGATAGTACCGGAGTTGACAAAGACATCATGGCTAATCATGCGACACGAGAATCAGTAATTTTCTACCATTTATTTTTCTGATTCTCCATCTTATTCTGCATGAAAACAAATTAATTGAAAGTGAAAAAAAAAAAGAGAGAGGAAGGAAACTGGTAGAGATAGCCATCGCCTTTCATTATCCAAAATGAATACCATATTTAATTCCATCCAGCCACCATCAATTTCATCATCATGTCTCTCTTCTCCAAAATCAACAACCCACATCAATTTTATCCTTGAATTCAAACCCCATTAACTTTCAAGACTTCCCAATGCCAAATCGGCCGTTATGGTGGTGCTGGCGAAAGTTGCAGCCACAGTGCCAGCTTGATGGAGCTGGATTTGACTATGGTGGAGGTGGATATGATGGTGGTGGCTAGGATGAGTTTGATTTGGTTCTTAATTTGTGATTGAATTTGATGACTGTGATCTGACCTCTTTCCGGTGGCTTAAGCATGCAAACAATGATGGCTGAGGATCCTAATGGAGAAAAAAACAAATCACAGCTTAAAGGACATGTATCGTCTGATTAACCATGATGCTAAACTCCATTACTAATGGAGAGCAAATATTAAACAAATAGATTCAACAGGACTAAATCAAAGCTCAGAATCTTAACCTTAAAGTTCCGTCGTAGAGCGAGAGGGGAGGGGGAATCTTTTGTTCTTTTTCTCCATTTTTCACGGTATAAATGACGCACCTTTATCAACTCAACAATGATTGGTTACAACTTCCAAGAAACCCACAGTGCTGGTATGGTATAGCAAATTTCTCACAGTTTTGACAAAAGGGGGTAAAATAAATACACATCGATCTCAAAAGAATATTTACTATGAGATAATTTTACAAAGATTAACAATCTAACTAAACGAGCCAATTAGTAACCTCAAACCACTCAACTTTGGGGTGCCCTTGCCCCTGAAACTTTGATTTCAGCAAGCACAAAATCCAGGAGCTATTCATCGAGAACGCGATCCTTCTTCATTTTACCTCTAATCAAATGTTACGTAAACATCAGATGGTATAATGAGAATAGCACAGCTTACTTGGATTTACATGATTGCTCCGAAGCATCCAGTTTGGGAGGCAAGAGGCTTAGGAAGCTCCCTTTAACAGGTTGCTTGGGAGCCTCGGCTGGCTCATCTTCTGTTATATTATGAACCACCATAATAAGAAATAAAAAAGGGTTACAACCACGCCCTTAAAGCCAAAGCTAAGAAATTTGAATGGTAAGGATAATTGAGTAATTCAACTGTTTAAAAAATTATATAAAAAAACAAAAATGCCCCTAGAACTAAATGAAATAAAATATTAGGAAATGACAATCAAGCTCCTGAAACCAAGGCTAACAAATTCGCACATTAAGAATACTTGCACAATTCAACTGTTCACGATAAAATTAAAATTATCATAAGGCCCCTAGACCAAAGGTTTTAATGTCTACTCTCTACGAGCAATACGATAATTGCACTGTTATTAAAAAATGAAAAGACAGTGATGCCCCCAAACAAATTAAGAATGACAAATTAATTGTGTACAAAAACCATTCTATCCCTCAAGTAAAGCTTTAAAAATTAAAAAATAAAAAATAAAAATTTTTTTTCACTATGATCCATCCTAGACACATTTCATTATGAATATGAATGGAATTAAAAAAAAAATTGTTTTGTTTAGTATTTTCCTTAATATTAATGAGACCTACGTTTTAAAGCTGACGGATTTGATTAAGGGACCGAAAACTTCCCATGCTTGGAGGGCAGCACTTCACCCCAAAAGTGGGATGAGGTGTCACCCTCCATAACTACTCATCCTCTCAAAAATTGTGCGCCAAATAGGGTAAAAAGGGCCAGTAACTTCTTACTCCCTTTCGGGCTTTTCCCCTCGTAAGAACAGTATCTTCATAAAAAATATGGGAGAGCTTCAAAATCAATAAATTTATGGGAACTTGTATAAAAAAATAAAAAACTACCTCCATTAATCAAAGCAGCAAAGAATCAAACAAACTACATAGGTTCAAAACGAGTAAGATCATGTGAACATAATCTCAGATCACATTTCAATTGTTTTTGGCTTGACATGGACTTTGTATTAGATTACCCCACTCATTCTAAAAAAAACTAAAAACAATTAATTTTTTTCTTTTAAATAAAACAACTTACCAAAAAGCGACTTGATGGAGGGCCTCTTAGATTTTGTGCTCTTTTTCTTTAATTCAGCTGCATAATGGATGTAGAAAAGGAATCACCAATAAGGATCATGTGAAAGTGGATGGTTGCAAAAAATTAAACTTGTGCTCTTTACACGGGTAAACTTCCATATTGCACCTATATATTTGATTGAAATTTCACCTCTACCCCCATAGCTTATATTTTCTCAATGATACCCTTCTTGTTCCCAAAAAGTTCTAATGTAACCATTAACCATCAGATAGCCTACCTTTTGAATTTGGTTCTTGAGTTTTTTTTTTTTTTAGTTTTTTAAGAATCTTCATGAAATGCTATTACATGTATAGTTCCTGTAGTGCATAAAAGTTAAGGGTGATGGCTTGCCAAACACTTCCATTATTAACAATCCCATTCCCTATCTTAGGTGCGCAATATTATTATATATATATAAAAAAAAAACAGATTAAATATTCTGGATAACGTGGAGACAAAATACTAATTAGGATAGTTGAATGGAGAGGATACATTAGATACATATGATTGAAGAGAAGGAAAATATACCGATTCCAGGTAACTGATGATCGTTTACAATTTCAAAGTTCTTGTATGTATAGCCAACAAAGTTAATATCTTTAGATGAAAGCATCTGCAAAAAAGACAAAAAAAAAAAACATTTAATCAACATCTAGACGCCAGAAACATTATTTATCACCAATTAATTAAACTTTTAACTTGCAGGCTATATAAAGCAAATAGCTTTTGTGTTGGTGCTACAACGCTCCAATTAAATTCACAGGCCAATCTAGCACCAAAGAAAATCTTAAGCCAAACTTGAATTGTTATAAAGCAAATAGCTTTTGTGTTGATGCTAGCAATGCTCCAATTTAATTCATAGGTCAATCTAGCACCAAAAAATTCTTAAGGGGTAGAAATAAGTAACATTTTCATGCATGAGTGTCCACGTCCCTCGGAGAAAGGAATACTGTAAATATGTGAATATGGAAAAGTGGAAAGTTCCCCACGATCCCAAATTTCTGCTTTTCTGAATGGTTTTCCTGTTTTCTGAGACCGCAGACATGTGTATCCTTAACTTCCTGATTATCTTATTTAGATTCTAGATAGTTCCCACCTTGACCACTCCGAAGAACATACATATATAAATTAATAAAGGAAACTAAAAGAGAAACTCTGCAGATGGTGGTTCTAGTTCTGATAAACTGTTGCTGGGAAAGAATCATCTATGCTTCTGGCTTGTGGAATTGGAGTTTCACAAGGTCTTATCATTAGTTGATGCTCATTTGTTTTGATGTAAATCAGTTGATAGCATTACAGGAGATGTTAATGGTATATTGATTGGGATTGGCCCTCCTACTGAATTTGTCTTGGAAATGAGCCTTCCTACTGAATTTGTCTTGGAAATGAAATATTCATTCATAAAAAAAATGAAATAGAATGAACAGAAAAATGCACATTCTCTGGTGGAATACTAATCAAAATACCCCAAAAGTAACTCAACATAAACAACAGAATTCGTATGTACCAACCTTTCTCCATGGACCAGATTTTGCTGAAGTTTGAATTTGGTCATCAGCCTAAAAGAATCACACGAATGATAGAAAAGTAACCAGGACAAAAGTATCTAAACAAGTGATTAAGATTTTTAGACCAATCAATCTACCTCTTCAAACTTCTCAAAATTTTGAGTATCCAACTCATCATTGACCTCAGGAATATATGCAGCTTTCATTTGATATAATTTGTCCCACTCAATACCTTCAAACCATGGGCGAGCCTGAAAATAACACGGTAAACAAGTTAATTTTATCAATCTCAATTTTATCTGGAGTATTGCTAATAGAGAAAGAAACCAAAAAAATTTAGAACAGAACATCACAACACCTTTATTTCATCCACGCCTTTTGTTCCAAGCCTCTGGTCAACATTACATAAGAGTTTGCTAATAAGGTCTTTTGCCTCGGGAGATAACTTTGCTTCTTCTGGAAACTTTAAATGATTTCTCCAATTTACTATCTGCAGAAAATGAAAACAGTGGAACTACTGAGGGGTGATGATATTGGAGACAAGGAATGGGACGAAATGCTCCAGAGGTTAACACTGAAAAAGGAAAAGAACTTAGAAGCCAGCGCTGACAATTAAAGGTTTGTTAACATTTGGGCAAAGTTTGAGAAGTTACCAGCTACAAAATCACAATTGAACTGAATAGCATGGTTTTGAGTAGGTAAAGAGATCAGAAAAAATAACGAGTAAACATGTTGGCAAGGCTCATTTCAACATGCATTAATCACAATCAAGAAAAACAAAATTTTCTCTTGACAAATAAGTACACAATCACAAGATTACCTTCCTACAAGTTGACATGAAATCATCTGAGTAAAACGGCGGGTACCCCACAAGCATTTCATACATAATAGCACCAATGGACCACCTGGATGTAAGAAACTAAGTCACACCTGAATGGGTCTCAGAAAAGAAAAATACTAAGGGCCATTTTCAGTATACCAACCAATCACATTCCATTCCATATCCTTTCTTCAACAAGACCTCTGGGGCAATGTAGTCAGGAGTTCCAACAGTGGAATAAGCCTGCAACATTATAATATTGAAGGTTTAAACAATAGAAATCCCAGTGGACTTCCCACGCATACTACAGATACCTCGGTGGGAAGAGAAGTTTGACAGGAAAGTGATAGGTTAAAATAACTATTAAAAACAGATTTTTTGTAGTGAAAATAATTATTAAAAACAGAAAGAAGGTTGATAATTGTAAAGGAGATGAAAACATCCTCCTAAGAAACAAAAGAAACCAAGAAGAAAGAGGCTAAAATAACAGAGCTTTCCAGTCTCTCTACATATCCACTAAGAAAACCCAACTAAACCCATCCAAAGAACAGCACCATGAAGAAGCTGGGAAGAGTATTTTATAATTCTAGATAAATGCTTACTGCCCGTAAATTATAAGCGAAAAAATGAAACCAAGCATTCAGCATAAAGCAGCAGCCATGGCATCAACAGCAATAATGCCATGATTAAAAATGTTAATCCTACAGAATGAAAGGTCATTCCACTACATGACAGTGGGGAACTTACAAGCATCCTCCTGTTCCTCTGCCAGTGTTGCAATTGCTCCTGTTGTGTACGTTTTGGTGCTGCAGGGCATCCATTACTTTGAAGAGCTCCACTAAGATTGTTTGCCACAGAAAAATCCTTTTCTTGGAGATTACTGCAATCTAATGGTTTACATAGTCCAAAATCTGATAATTTCATGTGACCATTTCTATCAAGTAGCAAGTTGTCAGGCTTAATATCTCTGCAACATGAAAACACAGAAAAGATAAGTTCACTATTACAATATCAGAAGTACATGATAAAGAAAGCACATCGACAGTGCAAGACAAATATTGATTTACCTATGAATATAATTATGTTTATGGATAGACTCAATAGCCAGGACAGTTTCCCCAACATAAAACCTGGCCTCATCTTCAGTTAGCGTGTCCTTGCGCATCAATAAAGTCATCATATCTCCACCAGGTAGATACTCCATGATTAGATACAGATACTCTTCATCTTGGAAAGAACAATACAGTTTGACAATGCAATTGCTATCAACCTCCGCAAGTAGATTCCTTTCTGCTTTCACATGTTCAACCTGAACATTTTAGATCCAAACTGGAAATAAGCATAATGAAGAAGAACTCCAATAAAATTGTTAGGAAGGCTTAACAAGACCATATACCTGTCCTCGGCGAAGCATCTCTGATTTCTTAAGCTTTTTCATAGCATACACATGACCTGTTGACTTTTCCCTACAGATTCTAACCTGCAATCTCAAAAGGAGAAGTTCAAAAAACAAATCACTCAATAATTGATGAATAGTGGTTAAAAGAGCATCACCGCTATAAACACCCAAAAATAAATTTCAAGAAAGAGATCCTGGCTATCAAATAGAGATGCGACATATAAATGCAGAAACAGTTTAGTAAGAATGTCTGTGTTTCTTCTTGCTATATGCTAGAATGTAGTAGGAAGAAAATACCAACAAGGTCTGTCAAGCTGGAATAGAATATGAAAAGGACATACTTACCTCCCCAAATGCACCCTTGCCTATCATTGTCAATGGCTCAAAATCATCAGCACCCATTTTATGCCTTTGAAGGCGCATGTATTCAGTTTCCTTCTTCTCTAAATACTTAAGTAAGTTATCTTGTTCTTCCTCCGGGACCTCAGCATCAGCTAACTTCTTCTCCAGTACATTACGTCTGCAAGAAATCATAAGCGCCAAAATACCATCACCATCAACTTACTAAGAGTGAAAAGATCTCATGAGTGAGATGGTCTTTCAGAAAAAAAATGGTGAATTTTATTCATTCGATGACCACTCTGAAAAGAAACGGAAAAATTTTCATGCACCCTTTGAGCTGAAAGAATCAATCATAGTGTTGGCATCTAATGGTAAGTAAGAATGCAATGCTCATGAACTCATACAATACATATGCAGAAATAAGAATCAATCATAGTGTTAGCATCCATATTGATTTCTAAGAGGGCACCAGAAAGCCATCAGATTTGTTATGTATACTTTCACCCCATTCAGATTCTACCCTATCCCCATGCATATTCTTCTGTTATTTTACTTCCATAAACACCATAAAATCTGTAGTGAAAGGAATTTTACACAAATAAATTGCTTTGCTTTTAAAGATCCATATTTTACAATTAAGCAATAGACACAGTGTTAAGACATCCCAAAACCACCCAAAATAGATTTCGAAACAGAAAATAGGAGTGAATGTTATAGGGCACGTTGTCCATCTTCTAAACTTCAATTTGAGAATGAATCATCATTAAATGCTGCTTTCCTTAATAGGGAAACTGTTTAGGGAATAAGGATAAAGCCAAACAAGCGTTACTGGTGAATAAAAGTATCACTATAGGATTTTATAGCAACAGGTAAAATGACTGCACCCCAACCACATCAGATAAGTATAATACCCACCTTCATTGATAAGGTCAGACATTGGAGACTTTGAAGTCAATCTGACTATGTGGGCCAAAGAATAATTCCTAAGGCTGGGCCTTAGCTAGGGTCAGTACTCTTCTAGATAAATTGGGCCTGTCATCACATATGACGCCACACTAGTCTACCTCCAAAAAGTTGATAAACCAGTACAAAGACTCGCCAAACTATCCATGTCAAATTCATAATCTCGTTTTCTTTATTTCTTTATTTTTTATAAAACAAGAAGACCAGAGTATCCAATCATTGTTTTTCATAATTAAATTAGAAGTTGCCAGAACAATGCATTTGCTATTATCTAGAAGTTATATACAAAATAAACCCTTATGCCGCACCAAAGAAAAAGAAAGGGTAATGTACTATACAAGGAAAAATTAAAAAAGAAACCAGAGGATCCTTAGTGGCCAATTCAAACGGATAAGCCAAAAGATGAAGTATGAATATTAACAGGAAAGTAATTTTACTTGAACATCATTGCTATGAAAACATGCATTAAATCATACCGCTCCTTCCTCTCTTGCAGATCCTTCATTTGCTTCTTATAATGGTTCTCAATATACTGCTTTGCAGCGGCAACCTTCTGCCTTGTTACATTTGATGGTGCTTCTTCACTGTTTGGGGCTTTTGATCCCTCCTTCTCATTGCCTGCAGTATCTTTCTTTTTCGCAGACTTGAGCTTATTCTTTGACTTTAACCTATTGAACCAACACCCTGTAGACTCCATATGTTTCACTTGACAATTATTTCAAATTTTGTGGGAGACAGAGCCCTCTTGTCACAGGCTCACAGCCCTGCACTCTTAAATATATGCATTTGATTTCAGAAGTTACTGAAGATGCACCCTTTGGCTTAGGCACTCATTTGACAGATGAAGCAGATTCTTATGCTCCACACATTACCAAGGAATTCAAGAATTTCCTCTATCAAAAAGACACAAACAACTTGAATTAGCTTGGCATAATCATCATTGCATTCTCCGCAGACTTGTCTCCAAGCAATTGCAAGAAATCAGAACTACAAACATATAAACCAGCATACATTTAACACATCTTTAGACAACACAATATCAAATCTCCCAAGAATCATAATCTCAAAAACATAAGATGCCTGCCTCATTAATGAAATTTCTGCATCGCTTCTTTTGTTTTTCAAAATCAGTACAGAATGTTCCTCGATTTCATTAACAAACCACCCCCAGAGTTCTAAACCTTAAACATCAAAGCACGAAACTATAGAACACAAATGTTGCCTCCCTCAACAACTTTGACTTCTTGACAAGACTCATCTCGAGCACTTAATTACAAACCAATTCTCAAATTAGCAATCTATCTACATCTCCTAACACTAACAATTATTCGATCAGTCTAATCCATAAATACCAATCAACTTGAGTTTCTTCACTAATTCAAAATATTTATAGCCAGACTCTTCCTAAAATTTTCTCACCAACAAAACAGAAAATCATAACTAAAAAGCAGACATTGTATTTTACTAATTCAGAAAATATAAATATAAATAAACAAACAACTGTGATTAGACCTAATACTAAATTTACTAATTCTTCCTACATTCTTCCACAAAACAACAAACTCAAGATCCTAAAAATCCTAATCACGCAAGTTCCCCCCCCCCTACATTTTCCGTAAACAAACAGAAATTCAGAACTAAAAAATTCGAAACCAGACATCCTAGAGAGTTTTCTTTTAAATCAATAAAGCAATAAAGCAATAAATCCAAAATCTCAGACAAGAATCACTGATGTTTCCTACATTTTCTCACTAACCACACATAAATCCAAATCCTCAAACTCGTAACAGGAAAATTAACTTCTTAAAAAAAAAAACTAAATTCCGATTAGAAAAACTAGATGGAAACAAATTAGAGAAAGAGTAAGTACCGTAAGGTAAGAATTGAAGAGGTAAGACTAAAGAAAGAGAAGAAGCGGAGATGTCGGAGAAGAAGAGAGTGAAGAAGAGAAGAGCACCTTGTCTTCATGATTTTGATGGCCCGTTCTGTTTGTGTTGAAACTTTAAGCGCGCTCTCTCTCTCTCTCGATTTTCTTCCTTTTCTTTTCCTTCGCTTTTCTATTTCTATCAAACTATCAATGCATCAATTCTTTCTTTCTTTTTCTTCCCCCGTGTTCTTAACGTTCTATTCTTTCCACGTGCTAGTTGCGAGCTGTTTTCTACTTATAAGAAATTAACCCCCCTTTTTTCTTCTTTGCATATTCTTTTATTGTTCACGTTTTATTCAGGTTATGAAATTTTGTTTCTACTGAAAAAATGTTTTTTTTTGAAGAAATTCATTTTTTTTTGTTTTTAGATTCAAGGAAGTCATAATATTGAAAATAATTTTTTTATAATTATTTTAAAATATTT
>Ga0325414_1009092_pt1 | contig 10484 bp, 3 predicted proteins | sample PopdelMetagenome_8_FD_206183 | JGI IMG/M metagenome (GOLD analysis project Ga0325414, IMG submission 206183) | Populus deltoides microbial communities from Bellville, Georgia, United States - Leaf-PdKOR-R3 | ecosystem: Host-associated > Plants > Phyllosphere > Phylloplane/Leaf | place: USA...
TATGGCCTTCGCTAATGAAATTTTGAGCTCCTTTGGTCGTGTTACACTGTGATGGTGTTTGTTTTCGTGGTTGGATTGTGTTTATGACTTTTATTATTATTATTATTTGTTTTAAATTATTATTATTGTTATTATTATTTCTTTTGTGTGTTTTTGAATTGGTGTGCTGTGTAAAAAATAAATTAAAGTATTTTCTTAAAAAGAGTTGTCTCCACCATTACTATATATATTGGATGGAAGTTAAAGGGTTATTTGGCTACTTTTGTCAAGTTTCTTGGAAAGAGTGTCTCACCCCACTGGTAATTTCTACCTCCCCACTAACCTGTTAACTTTTTTGTTGAAGGTGGTTCAAGTTATGGTGAATACTCTTCGTGCTTGATTAAAACATATTTAGATGGCAATAATATAAGATAACTTAGTTAAATTAACTAAAACATGATTTGGAATATGAGATGAAAGAACTGTAGAAAGTAAAGTAAGTTCAAGGTTTAATAATCTAAAATTAAAGATGAAAACAAAAATAATTTAAAAAACATAATCAGTCAATTCACGGTATTTTCATTAAAGGACCTGGTTAAAAAAAATAGAGATTGAATTAAAAAATACATAAAAATATTTTAAATCAATTTAAGTTAATTTTATCAACCTGCATATAATATAAAAATAAAAAAAATTAAGTTAACTGAGTTAAATTAACTAACCTATAACTTGAGACTTGGATAAAAAAAATTAGACTTAAAAAAAACCTAGGTTAAATAAAAAACAAATATTATGAAAGAAAATACAAGCTTTAACTTGACCAATCTACTTCCAAAATAACAAAATAAAAAGAGAAATAAAAAAAAAAAATTGTAAAGCCAAATAACTTAATAAAAAAAAATGCAACAAAAAATAAAGCAATAAATAATTGAGTTAAGGAAGATTATTTTTTAAGGATATTTAAATAATTGAGTTATACTAAAAAAGATAAAAAACTTGAAAAGCTTTTAAAACCAAGAAAAAGTTTTTTTTCTTAGGATTATTTAGTAATTACATTGTAAACAAAAATAAAAATACCGCCTAACCTTTTTTTTATTATAATTATTAATAGGTTCTATTAAAAAGACTTTTCTACTCCTAAACGTAAGCAAATACACATTGAATATCCAATCTTTTTAGTATAGAGTATAATATAATAATGGGTCTCCAGGTGCACGTACCATTTTGTTGTAGGTCCTTGGAGTTTTTCCATGAGAGTATGGGTTGGGTTATCTGGGCCCGGACTCCCATTTGGTTACATTAGGCCCATTTATTTATTTTTGCTGGCTCCTGATTTCAATTTCCCCATGACAAGAGGTTTCCTTCCTTGAGCATTCAGCAATTAATGGAGGACCTAAGACTACAAGCTATTGCTATGGAATTCAACTAGTTTAAAGGCCTCAGCGTACCAAAATCTTTTTAACATAAAAAATATGTTTAGAAAATTATTTCATATTATTATTAAACTTATTTTCATGAATTAATTTTAAAATCTTTCACCTTAATTTTTTATCTAATCTAAATTTAAAATTAATCTACGTGAGAGTTACTTTAACATAACTAAGTCAATTTGAAAGTTTTCAAAACAGCTTGAACGACTGGTAAAAATGTGGTTTGATTTGTTTTTTTAAATATCCAAAATGATGTATTTTTTTAAAATATTAAGAAAATGATGTATTGGATGGATCCGAGTTTTATAACTTAAACTGTCAAATCCACTATCCGGGTGATAAAATCCGCTGGATTTAAGATTTTTTTTAAAATATTTTTTACTTAATTATACCATAACAAAAATAAACTTTTGTATAATCGAGCATAAACCAAGCAAAATCAAATTTTATGATGTTTATTTGAAATTAAGATAATTTAATAGAAACAATTTATAAATATAAAATCAATATGAAATAAATATAAATATTAAAGAATAATAGTTAAAAAAAAGGTCACCTTCTTCGATATCCATATCAACAGTGAAGTTGGGTAAAGAAATCGAAGTTCTTTATTGCGTAAGGTTACTGCATGGAATATTTTATGTCCATTTTTGTTGTTTTAAACGAGTAAAAACTTTATCCTTTTTGTATGTCTTTTGCCGGATATTTAAGATCAATATATTATTTCATAAATTCGATTGATTTGATGCATGAACTTACACGCCCACCTTGCTTTAATGGGGTTCACATTCATCGTGGCACCCTCAGTTTTATAGTGGCTCTGTGACGGAAGTCCAGGCCTTGGATTTGGCTGCCACATCAATGTCCATTCTGTAACTTAAATTTCTCCTTTCTGAAAGGGAAATGACTTCTTCAGCATACTGTATGGTGCGGTAAAGTGGACTGTACAGGCAGAAAAGAAGAAGAAAAGAAAAAGTAAATGGAATAATCGAGGAAGTTTGACTCCGAGCATTCAGTGCGGCACTCTTGTTTTTCAGTGATTTTAATATACTGATATTAAAATAAAAAATACTATGCGTTATATGATCAGATACGCAACCTTAACCTTATCCATATATTTTTTTTAAAGAAATCAAATGCCATGAACTCAGCTGAGTTCAGCCCAACCCAATTATGAACTCAGATGAAGAGCGTCTTGAGAGCTACACGAGCAGTAAAACACACATCAATTACTATTACATTTAAACAGGGTATATATAATATTGTAGAGTTTGCTTTCAGTTTGGTTAGAAACAATGAGCTGTCGACGTACACAAGAATATGACCTCTTTAAGTTGCTATCAATGGAGTCTTGATTTCACTATCAGCATGATGGTGGAAAACTTTAATAAAAATCTTGTCATTGAACCGTAAACAAGACTCGGAAAGGGACTGATTTGAACTGCCAGTAAACCTAATCTTGATAAGAGCTTAGTTTAAGACTTTAGGCAATTTCATAGTAGTTATAAGAAATTCAAGATTTAATATCTGATTGAAGTCGTATTTTAAATTTTGAATCAGAAAAATTTTTATTTTCATAATAATAATTGACCTAATCAAACCTGGTCAAAGTTAATTAGATCAACTATAAAAAAAAATTAAAAATATAAAAGGTTATCATTTTTATAATAATAATTGACCCACAATGATTTTGATGACCCATGAGCTAATTCAATTATCCAAATCCCTTTCCTAGTTGGTGCCATCTTAGTGCCAAGATTATTTTTCTGACTTGTGGCCATATAATGGTAGTTAGGTTGGTTCATATTAACCCCCAGGAACCGAGGAGAGCCACGAAATGGAACTCCATAGAATCGTGGAAGGTGAGATTACTTCGTCTTTAATCAAGACGACTGTATAACCACACATTTCAATATCTTGCTTGGTCACAAATCAACACCACTTACGGATTACCTAATGTGAGAACACAAGCCTTTCAAGGTTTTAATCCCAAGCTATAAACATACGAACGACAAGTTTCTTGTTAAGGAAAAAACTTGCTATGAATGGAACTCTGGGAGTGAATTGCCAATAACCATGGAGCTCCATACTCTAATGGACATTGATGTTTAAGATGAAACTAGTTTTTTTGTTTAGTTCATGAAATTTAAAGCCTTGATTTTGACAATATTGTCCTACGCAATGGATCATGAAGACGCCCTTTGTTTTTTTTTACGCATTTATTATTTTTTATTAATATAGATATTCGGATCGCATATAATTTAGCTGATTATTAAAAATAAAAAGAGTTATTTTGATGAGCTGCCAACCATTCTTCATGAGTGAGAGTTTATTAAGACATAATCAAATGTCTAACTTGCAATATAAACTTGAGAAACGACACATGTAAATATGTACCTAATTTTAGATGATTAAAACGGTATTACTTGTGTGATTAGAAGAGGAAATTAACCATGTGATTAGGTGGTGCCTTTTGGTTTTAATTATCCTTAAGCTTAGGTGGCCAAGGATAAGGCCATACATCAATCCCTTATCCATGGCCATATAATTTTTTATGATCAAGGCAAGTGCTAGCTAGAAATTAGGTCAAGCTACTGAAATCTGTTGCCCTCATTCATCACCAAAATGGAATGGAAAGAGACTTTCTTTCTCCGTAGGGACAATGGCATGCATTGCAACGCCATTCTTTTTTAGTTTTGACCATTTTTTTTTTGTTTTCCAATGGGAAAAGAAGTACCATGGCTTTACACATGGCTGCCATCCAGTTGTTGGGGGAGACAGGGAGGAGATTATTGGGATTTTGAAAACCTATTTTAATAATTGTGGCCCTTTGATCGACAATTTAAAGAAGAAATAATTAGTTAGGGTTTGTTCTTTTGTCGAGATAATTCTTAAATTCAAGGGCTCAACGAGGAAAAGAATAGGCCAGCAAATCTTATGGTGCCCCCAAACTGGGTCTCCTTAGATTTCTGAAAATATAGAGATGGAAAAGGAGTATTAATTTCAAGCTTATCCCCATCCTTTTTTTTTATTTTATTCTCACCTAACCTCATCTTGACTTTTTATTACCATTTCAAAAATATTAATTATATTTGGAAAATATTGATTCAATTGGGATTTTTTATATAGTTAGATATAATAAATCTCAAAAGAGATATTGATAGACAGAAAAAAAAGGAGAGTAAATAGCACATGAAAATTATCTAATTTTCCCTTTTTTTTTGGAACAATTAAGATGTTTTATTCATTTTTAATTTTTCTTTTTAAATTATACTCCTACTTGACTTTTTATATTATCAGTTTGTTTTTTTAAAAAAACTTTTGTTAAATTAGAAAAAAGACATTATCTTTTCCTTAATAAAACCCATAGAAATGTACTTGAAGTAGTCACATGCAGGAATTTGAACTTGACCATATATCCAACCAATTAAGAAACAGAAAATCTTACTCTATTTGAAGACAAGAGCCAACGTCTACCAAGATTCGATCATCCCTTGAACAACAGAAAATCTAACCCTAAAAATACTGATCCAAGAAAGTTGAAAAGGGGACAGGATCACCGAGAGAGAGGGAGCAAGATCAGTTTTTAGGGTTTTTATGTGCATTTTATGGGAAATGTTGCGTTGAGCCAGCATGGACAATTGCCCTGCCAAGAACCTGACTTTGCCCCCTCTTTTGCATAAGTTTTTTAGAAAAATTAAAACAGTAGTTTGGATTTCCATCTGTTTTAAACAGAAATGCTGTAGTTGATTGACCCTTTCTTTCCTGCTATAACAGGGCTTGTTTTTAATTTTTAATCGGATTATGGACTCTAGGGAAAAGAAGGGAGAAAAAACTAATAATTCCTTGTTTATCATGTAGCTGAAGCAAGGAATTTTCGTGTGGAAAGTGGGCTAGAGCTAACCCTTAAAGGTAGGTGAAAAACGTGAGCAATGTGCGTCAAATGATTAGGACACACAGAGATAGCTTCAGTTTTAAGAGTTTAACAAGACAGGAAACTCCAATAAAAAAAACAGGAACAAGAAGTGTTGTTAGTTAAAGCTTTGGTCTAAAGCCTTGTTCGTTTACAAAGTCAAAAAGGAAAAAGAAAGATGGAAGTCCTCAAACAGCAAGAGGCAATTGTATTTAGACCTCATTACTATTAGCCTATCTTTCTTGCCATTCCATTTGCCTGTCCTCAGGGTGCAATATAAGCAACAACAACTCTTGCTAGCTTCGACAAAGATTGTGTTTAGCAGTGCCGTGCAACGGAAATAATACACTGTTTTATCAAACAGGTCGACTCTGATTGTATTCATCGTTGAAAAAAATAATCGATGAAATTTCCCAACAGAATATTATATTTACATTTCTATAATGGGATTCATCAAATATGATTTTTTTTCTCTTACTCTTGAATTTTTTTTTTTTTTTGGAAGTAGTAAAACTTAAAGGTTGTTGTCTAGTTTTGATGGCCAGGACAGGTACCTAGATTTCTAGCTAGACCAGCCCCAGGTCTAGAGAGAAGGCCACGAAAGGGCAAAGTAACAGAGGCAGACAAAAGTACAAGGGAAATGCCAGAAAAGAAGGTATGTATGTGGCGCAGAATACTACCCGTCTTTTCATATATTACTGCCACTGTTCGTGGGGCCATTGTCAGAATGATGGGACTTTCGAGTAGGATGCCATGTCTTATGTCAGCTTCACACTCCAAATTCATCTCCAAAATCCAAAAATGCCTACAAATTCGAGAGAGTTTAATTGGAATGGTCATTTAGGTTGTTTTTTAAAGTATTAAAACATTGTTTTTTTTATATTTTAAAAATTATTTTGATATTAATTTATTAAAATAATCTAAAAATACTAAAAATATATTAATTTAAAATAAAGAAATAAAAATTTTTTATTTTTTTAAAATATTTTTAAAATGAAAAAATAAACATGATAAAAGAGAAATGAAAATAGTCTGATCACTTGTTAATCTATTTTTTTTAAAAAAAATTGTTGATTCTTATACTACTGGATTAATCTAATCATACTGATCATTTGAGTTTTATCATATTAATAGTAAAATCTATTTAATTTAAAACCCATCCAAGTCAGTCTCTAATTTATCAAATGAATCTATCAAAACAAGTTGAGTTTAATAATTATGCTCCTTGTGTTTTTGAATTAATTTAGTCATGAATTAATTAAATTTGGCTAAATTAATATTAAAATTTATTTAACTTAAAACTCGATCCAAACCCTGAATTTATGAAATAAATCCGTCAAGACAAGTTGAGTTTAATAATTGTGCTCCCCATGCTCTTGAAAAAGAAACCCCCCATACCATCTTTCTCCCAACAACCTCCTCTTCAAGCTGACTACAGGGGATGGCCGGGCAACGAAGAAATGGAGTGGTTAAATTGTCAGGGCATAGAAGTACGAGTGAAAGTGTCTCTATTCAGATGAACAATTTATGAATATCATTAGCATTTCTTCTTCTAACTGTCAATGAATTTTCAAATTAAAACCTTATTTTCAAACATTTGTGAATTTTGTTTTTCATAGCATGGAGAGTAGAATTTCTTATTGCTTGATCTATCACCATGAAATCTCCTGTATTATTAATAATGATGGATATTTTTTAGGTTGGAGCTCTGTGATTGCTAATATAATGGTAACTGTAAGCTTATAAAGTTGTTAACTTTAGGGTCAATGGGATTAGTCGAGTTACATGCAAGCTGCCTCGAACATCCAAGTTACGCAAAAATAAATAAATAAATAATGATGGATATTTTTTTCTTTTAGGGTTACTTCAAATGAATTGAAAGATTATACTATGAAGGATTAATATTTTTTTATGATTTTTTTTTATCTGCTTGGGATTGTTTCTGCTATAATACTTAATTCTTATTTATGTACAATAAAATAGATAAGTTCTGTAAATTACTCTTCGAATGATTTTTTTAATAATAGAATGAATACTTATTCTGTTCTCATCTTAATGACTTGTACAAAATTAAATCCACTCCTTTTAGAATCCTTTTTTCTTCTTCTTTTTGTATCTGAAAAATGATGAGATCAAATCTAAGTGAATATAAAAAAGGCACCCTTTTTTATTTACATATCACAAGTGGGTTGTTGTTATCCATTTTGAGACCCCACATAAAAAAAATCAGAAAAAAATGAAAATACAAAAAAAAATGAAAAAATATTGGAAGAAAATCAAGAAAATATATAACTAGGAAGAATATACCAAAACGCTCAGGAAATTACCGAAGACTGGTTGAGCAAGATTAAAATATATAAGATTGAAAAATTTGACAGTGTATTTTCAACCGATAAAGGCTCTATTAGCAAAGAAAAATTTAATTTAAGGAAAAATCAAAGTTAAATGTTCAAGGACTCAATTGGAATTTTTCAAGGTTTAGTTGAATTTATTGAGTGCTTCATTGCAAGAAAAATTAATTTTTGAAGTCAATTTAAGCTTTAATTGAAAGAATTTAAAGTGTGGGGGTCGAATTATAATTTTTAAGAGTTAATTTGGTCAAATCAGAAGCTTAATTGTATAAATATTGAAGTTTGATGGGCAATTAGGGACTTGATTGAAGAAATCCAAAATCAAGGGCCAAACTAGAAAATACACGTGAATATAGGGGCTAAAATCGGTCAAATCAAGGGCCAAATTGAAGAGATTAAAAGTTTATTGATCAATCGAGGGTCAAAATACATAAATTTAGAACTAATGACTAAAATGAAAAAAGATGGTCAACATAGCGGTTGATAATTGGTTTGACATGAGTGAAATTACATAAAATTAAAAGTTTTGGGCAATTATAGGTGCAATTAAAAACAATTGGAAGAACAAGGAATTAATTAAAACTTGCCAAATCCCAAATTAAAAACCCTCAACGACGATTCGTTCAGATTTAATGAAGAGAAGGTGAGTGACACGTCGTTCGGTTGATTGACCTCTGTTTTGACAGTTTTGGCTGATTGAGTTGACAACTTCAAACAATTGAATGTTGAGCTACAACCTCTAAATGGAGTAAGGTTGGATCCAAATAAAAAGTGTGCATCCCCCTACCAACTTCAGGCGGTCTCAGGTGATGATGACATCATAATTTCTCCAACAAGGCCTTGAAAATAGGCAACTCAGTCAGCCATGACTAAAACATAATTGTGCAAGAACTGGCCTTCTTTTCGTGTGTTCACACACGAAGGTTTCTTAATGGATTTTTATCAAGAGTTGACAACACTTCCCTCAAAATTAAAAGGTTATAAATTGATTCAAAACCTCCTAAAACCCTAGCCAAACCTTATAAATACCTCATCATGATCTAAAGAGAGAAGGGGGAATAAAAAAAAAGAAGATAAGATAAGAAAAGGAAGAGAAATATCATTAAGAAATGTAAGTGTAGAGGTCCAAAAGTCTAAACAAAAGTTTTCTTAAACTTTGCAAGTTTGTAAAATGCAAAATTTTTCAAAGGAAAGCCAAGAAAGAGTAGTTTTCTAGGTATACCTTACTAATCCAAAAATATGGTTTTTGTGGCATGCTTTTGTTGTTTTTTATTTGTTTTGTTTTATATTTATATTTACAAATATAGAAAAGAGGTTTAAAATGCTTAACAAGTGATGTTGCATTCACTTTTTTAGTTTTTGTTTAACTTAAGTTATGTATGTTAAAGTAAGGGTGTTTATCCTAGGTTTGCTAGGCCTGTTCATGCACAAAATAGGTTTAAAAATTCAATTTTGAATTTATGTTGCTTGAACAATTTGAGATGTTTTAGGTTTGTAGTTTTTGGATTTACTACCTCATGCTTGATTTTGATGTTTTAATTTTTTTTGTTAGTTTTTTGAATTTAAACAAGTTTATGTATGATATTGTGACTTGAGTTTATTTTAGGTTGTTTTATTTCAAGAAAAAAAGGGTCTTTGCCAAACAGAGCCTAAAAAAATAATAATTTTTTTTCTTGAATATGACAAAAAATCCTAAAATTATTTAAGCATTTTTTTCAAAGAAAATTTAAAACACTTTAACATGTTTTGTTTTAAGAAATGTTGCATGGATTTTGCAACAATTTTATAAAATTTCAAAGGATTTTGACTTATATTTAAAAATTATTTTTGGTAAGACAATATTATTAACTTTTAATATAATGATAAAAAGCCAAAAAGGGGTTAACATCCAAAATATTATTAGGGATAATAATTATATTATTCTTTTAATTTAAGTATAAAAAAAATACTAAAAGGGGTTAATATTCAAAATATTATTAGAGATGATAATTTTATTACTCACTTTAATATAAGGATAAAAAAATTATATGAGGTTAATATCCAAAATATTATTGTGAATAATAAAATTCATTCACTTCTAATATAAGGATAAAATTTGCAAGGAATTTTATCTGAAATATTATTTAGAATAACACAGTAGCAAAAATTCCAGTTTTATCCTAAAAGAAACCTCAATGATAATTGATGATATTTTACTTTCTGAGATCGAGTTCTTGACCTAGAAAACCAGAGTTTGTTCATCGTAGCAAACCCGTCATAGTAGGACGGTAGAAATAGACATCGTCAGACCATAATAAACAATAAAAAACAATGCAACTTACCTCAAGGAAGGCATATTAGGAGTGTTAATAACTTTTCTTTACACAACCAATAACTTGCCTAGAATCTATGAACAAACTAATTAGGGTTTCTAATAACCGTATTACTAAGTAGTAACTCTCCAACCAACCAAAAAACTTCTAGACACTATCCGAGAAGGGTTAGTCACAACGTCAAGCTCTTGCGACGAGGGTGCAACACGAGTGATGCTTTTAGAATATTTCTTAACGCTTTGTTTGGTAATGTAGTTCAATACATTTTTCAAATTACTTTTTGTATGAAAAAATATTAAATTTGTTTTCTTTTATAATTTTAATGTAATGATATAAAAATATATATTTAATTAATATTTTTATAAAAACGCACACTCCAAGAGTTATTTAATACTTCCAATCAATCATAATATTTCCTTTTTTTCAAGATTTATTATAAACACTTAAAGATATTATAGTATAAAATAACACTTTTTTAGTATCTTTAATAAATGTCATT
>Ga0325414_1009096_pt1 | contig 10483 bp, 11 predicted proteins | sample PopdelMetagenome_8_FD_206183 | JGI IMG/M metagenome (GOLD analysis project Ga0325414, IMG submission 206183) | Populus deltoides microbial communities from Bellville, Georgia, United States - Leaf-PdKOR-R3 | ecosystem: Host-associated > Plants > Phyllosphere > Phylloplane/Leaf | place: USA...
AAAAAAACACCCCCAACAAAACCCCCCCCCCCCCCCCCCCCCCCAAAAAAAAAAAAGAAAAAAGGGGATGCGTGCTCAGCCTTCATAAAACACAAAATGAACACATTGTATATTTTATGGTGTTTACTGTTTTCTTGTCTTTATGAATCCAGGTTCGAAATGACAAGGCAAGGAGATATTTAACCAGCATGAGGAAAAAGCAGCCTGTTCCACTCGCACAGAAATTTCCCAATGCTGATCCTTTGGCACTACGATTGTTGGAAAGGCTACTTGCTTTTGACCCCAAAGATCGTCCAACTGCTGAAGAGGTATGTTCCTCTACAAAATCTATTGACTTTCTCTGAAATTTTATGCCATTCTTTGCTGAACCCTTCTGCTTGTGTTTCTGCATCGCATTCAGATTACTGCATATTATTCTCTCTTAATCCTTTAACATGGCTAATCTGTTGAATGATTTTGGCCTGCTTATATTTTATCAGGCACTGGCAGATCCTTACTTCAAGGGATTGGCAAGAGTAGAGAGGGAGCCTTCCTGCCAGCCAATAACAAAGATGGAGTTTGAGTTTGAGAGGCGAAGAGTTACCAAGGAGGATGTACGAGAGCTAATTTTTCGGGAGATACTGGAATACCATCCTCAACTGCTCAAGGACTATTTAAATGGAACTGAGAGGACTAACTTTCTTTATCCAAGGTTCTAGCTTTTGAGACTCCCCTCTTCTTCTTTTACATTTATTTTTTTGTCTTTTGGAGATAGTTTACTCAACTTTCTGTCTGCTTCCGCTTTCCCCTGACTTTTGGTGGTGTACACAGTGCCGTTGATCAATTCAGAAAGCAGTTTGCACATCTTGAGGAAAATGGTGGTAAAAGTGGACCAGTAATTCCTCTTGAAAGAAAGCATGCATCTCTTCCTAGGTAAATATATCCAGGCATGTTGCTCTGCTGTCTTCTTGTTTATTTGCTGCGATCTTCTTGTTTTTTTTGCCTTGCCTTTTGCAGTTCATGGTGTCACATAATATATGGGGATCAGAGAAAGGTAGTGATGTTAGTGATAACTTTTCTAATGATCATGGGGTTGCATTCTCATTTTCTTCTAAACTTTTGAAGTTTTCACTAATTGTTGATATAGGAAAGTCAGTGATGATCTTTAGTGGATACTGTTGTAATGATCATCAGATTTTTTGTCCTTTCAGTTTTTCATCTAAACTTCTAAAGTCTTTACAGATTGTTGAGAGATAGAGGTGTGGGGACAAGCTCAATAAGAATATAACAGGATGTTATAGTAGTTGGGGCACATGTGATGTTCTGCGTGACATGTAATCTATTGCAAGTATAAACAATTATGACAGCAGTGGCAGTAATTTAGCTGTATTGAAAATATTCGTTGTTGCTGCTCTGAATTGTTAGCTGTCCCATTGCATTTGTGTTGAGGAAGAAATTGAAAGCAAATTTTAGAAGGATGAATGGATTGATGCATTTAATCTTTGGAGTTAGATTATTTGTCCTGATATGTGTTGTCTGCAGTTGTTTGGTATGTTTAGATGGTTTGAAAGATCTGTATCTTTACATTTGCTTTTATAGGATAAGATAATTGATTTTGCTTTTTTGTATTGTGCTTCAGATACTCTTTAGGGGATTTTATTTTCTGGATTTCAGCAAGGCTGCTGAGTTTTGTTGATTTAAATGTTTCTGTTTTATTTTGTTTATTTTTTTTATGAGGATTCCTCTCTCTTTGTTTTCTGACTCGCTCTCCTGGCTTGTAAGTATTTCACTGGTGCTCAGTTAATTTTTCTCTGATCTTCGAAAGATATGTGCAGGTCTACAATTGTGCATTCAAGCTCAATCCCTACCAAAGAACAACAGAATCTTGCTTCCTTCAAGGACCGGCACACTGCAGAGGAAGCATACAACAAAAATCCCAGAGACTCTGAAGGAATTCCCGTAAATATATCAAGGACCTTGCAGGCACAGCAGAGAGTTCCACTGGGTACTCGTTTTCTTGTTGCCAATGGTTTTTCAGCTAACTGAATTTCGTTTTACATTTCCAGTGTAATAATCCATTGAATTTGCCTCTGTAGCTAAACCTGGAAAGGTTGTAGGGCAAGTTGTATCATACGAGAATGGGAGCATCGTGAAAGATGCCCGTGACCCGAGAACATACATCAGAAGTGCAGTCCTTCCTCCACACGCTGCCCCTTCTGCATATTGTTACCGTAAATCCAACTCGGGAAAGCAAGGACGATCTACAATGGAAGCTGATAGCGACTTATCCTCACAAAAGCAAGTCCAGCAATGTGGCATGGCAGCCAAATATGCACCAGATGTTGCTATCAACATAGACTCCAACCCTTTTTTTATGACACGGATAGGAGCGAACAAGGTAGAGCATGTGGATGACCGGGTGATGATTGACACAAGTTTGCTGCAGGCCAAGGCTCAGTACGGTGGGATTAGTGCTTCTGCCGCTGCCGCCTCTACAGCTGCTCACAGAAAGGTTGGAACTGTCCAATATGGTATGACAAGGATGTACTAGAAAAGTACAGCTGCTCACGGAAAGGTTGAAGCTGTTCAATATGGCATGACAATGATGTACTGAAAAAGGACAGCTGCTCACAGAAAGATTGGAATTGTTCAATATGGCATAATTAAGGATGCACTAGAAAAGGACTCGGAAGATCAACGTGTCTTGAGTCTAGTAGTGGAAAAATCCATGTAGAGCAAGATTCGGTCTAGGAAAATCGCTTTAAGGAATAAGGATACAGTAAGTTTGTGGATATAATGTGAAGTTGTTGGACGGCATTTTGTTTTGTAAAGTCTACAGTTCATCAATTAGATATTGAATTGTACTGTATTCTTGAGACCTAGAAACAGCAAATGTTGCGAATGACTTGACAAGAGATTCTTTCTGTGAATGATTTTCAGCACTGGTTCAACGTGGAGTGGCAAATTTCGTAATGGAAAAGGCACTCCATCAAAGAAACAATTAAAGAAAAGAAATTAGCTTCCGTTCTTCACGAGATTTCTCACTCCTTGTTTAACAAAGAAGCGTCTCTCCTCAGGTCAGCCCCAGCATCTGCTGTTTCGGTTCATTTATTTATTATTTATATGAATAATAATAATAAACCAGGTTAATATATTATTTAAATAAATATAACTCGGTTGAAGTGCCGGGTGATTTATTTTCTTAAAAACAAAACAAGCAACGTTTAAATAAAAATTAGTTTAGGCGTAGATTATCAATAGATATCATGAGCAGTTAAAGAGAGAAGCTAAAAAGCTATGGAACTCATCAGGCAGAGCCAAGAAAAACATCGACAGTCCATTCTTAATTACTGAACCTATTACTATATTTATTGTTCACTGGGAACTAAAATAATAGCATTTTTTATTTAGTTTTACAAAAACATAAAAAAAAGCATAATTTAATTATTATTTTTCATATTTTAAGAATCATTCATTTGATTCATGGAATACAAGAGGAAAATTTCAAGATTTGTTGAATTATTTAATCTCGAGTGCCATTCAAAATCATCCATTCCTTGCTAAAAAAAAAAGATAATTGGACCAGGTGTGCGGTTCTATTTCAAGCTGACGCTCTTGCTTGTTTTGTGAAAAGCTCCAGCAATGCTAGGATTTTTCTTTGGTGTCCCTCTAATTTTTGAAGTTTTTTTTTTCAATTACATTCTTTGATATTGGATTTTTATTAAACTGTATCATTATTTCGTGTTGAGTTGATTAGAGATTGGTTTTTATATTTTTTATCACATAATAAAATAAAAACCCTTTCACCACAACATGAAACCATTTCTTTTGTATTAGCCCTTTTGATATACCCAACATGTTATCGGTTTTTCCTCTTCTGTGCACGGCTTGTAACAAACAAGATGGTTCCTTCTTGAAAAAAAAAGAAGAAAAAAACTAACTATGAAATTGCATTTCCAACCCTCTTCCTGTCTCTGTTTATATATATATATATATATAAACTGTTAGGACTTTGGACTTCCAGTCTTGCCGTGCGTAAATTTCCTTGGATTTCCCCGGTACTTGGGCTAGGGGCAGATCATGGGCCCGAGGATTTCTAGCCTGGACAGAGACTGGTGAAGGGCCGACTCGAGCGATTTCGCGTCGTCGAGGAAAACAATAATGGAAGAAATTATACAAACCTGACAGACGGTTGAAAGATGCGGTTTACCCATATTTCCTATTCAACTCGCTTGGTTCGATTGTCATTGTTTTTGTGCTATTCCATCTTCTCTTTTAACTTTTCTTCCTGCAGGTATTTTTTTGAGAAATAACTATCCGTTTCTCTTTTGCGCTTTTCCTTGCACTCTCTTTCAGTCATTTTAAATCTTCTGTGTTTTTTATTTTTAAACTCTTGATAGTATAAAAAAGAAATTAGAAAACGTTTTATTCTTTTTTTTTTAAATGATTATAGAATATTTCTGTAATTTACTTTGTTTTTTTAGGTAGCAAATGAACAAAAGTCCAAGCTAAAAAAAAAAAAAATAGAGCTTGAATAGGACAAAACGACCCCCACAATGTCAGCTAGTAATAGGGATAAAAGAACACCGAGAGGATTGCCAAGAAAACGAATCCCATTCTCAATCCTTGTCCCACGGTTTTCAAGCAGATCAACATAAGGGCTATCCTCTTTGAAAAGGAGCATGTTTCATCGGTGCTATACTTCAATGCTCGCCATCTCACTAATTTAATCTACTTACATATCAGCTTAAATGAATCTAATTAAGTAAATACAGATTCAGAGGAGTGAAATTGACTCGAATACATTCATTTGTCAACGATCTTTCACCGTAACCAGTCGAACCCTCGTCTCTCCAAACTCCAAAAGTTTTGTGATCAACTCCAGATAAAAACAGAAGGACAGAAATTGCACATTCTAGCTCTAATCGGTGGGAGCATGGCATTTGAAGTGCCTATTTTTACTATCACGTTGGGATTTTTTTGGTTCTCGAATTGATCATGTCATGTATATAGATTAATTCGAGGACAAATCTATCTCTGTGCTATTACTAATTCACTGTTCATGACCGCATGTGAATTCACCGAGCACGTTTTGTAGAGAGAATCTTGACGCAATTCAATTTTAAAAGGCCATTTATATTGGATACCTATTTAGAATCTGAATTAACCAGAAACTAATTTAAACCGAATTTCATCGATTTTTTTGTTGAAAGTGTAAAATAATAATTATACTATTGTTTCTAAAAACACAGTGAATCCTCTGTGCCAGTTTTTTCTATTAAAAAAAATTATTACATGAGAAAGAACCCTCTTGAAAAGAACCCCACGATCCAGGCTAATTGTTTTGGTGCCTCGCAATTGATCATTCGGTCAAGGAATTTCTCCAGTGACGTCCTCCTATCGAGCAAAGTTCCTAACCTATTCTCCCGTCTGCTTCTGGGGTTGGGCTCTCCAAGTTACAATTGTGAGCTGGGGAGATTTCTCGTCAAATGATTAGTTAAAGTGTAAATGAATTGCCTGTTCGGTAGCCAAGACTCGATTGAAGAAGCTTAATCGTAATACTTCAAGACATTTACAAAAATCGATTGTTTACATTTATCATGTATGACCAAGCATTCGGATATGAACCTTGCTTTTTATCGTAGAATTAAATAATTGTACGTGTGGCATGCTTTCGTAAATATCCCACGACAGTAACCTAACTTCTATTAGTCCAATTAATTAGCAAGTCTAGTTTCGAAGGTCAAATTGGACCAATCGGCTAGTTCTTAGCACATAAATCGGACAGCCATTTGTTCTATACAAGGAAGCAGATTATTCTACATTTGACTTGGAAAAATCACTTGAAGCAGCTAACCCAACTAAATTGAAACGAATTGGCTAAGAACTGACACGACATTCGTCTTGGAAAAACTAAAAAGTCAATGTAACTCTTGGAACACAACACGACCAAAATTATTAAAACTGGTACGCTGTGCATCATAAAGGATTGCCTGAATTAACCTGAATGAATTAAAATAATATTATTTTATTTTTTTATAAAAAATATCAAATTAGTCTTTCACTGGACTGTAAATGAACCCACTTATTAATCATGTCAAATCAAGATAATTTTAAATTAATTTTTTTAAACTTGACATGAAAGAAAAGTAGAGTTGAGAATCGACTCGTCGTGTTGTGCCGAGTTTAATAAACTCAACACAGCACTCCTCTCAATCATAGCGCATGGTGTTATGCTTACGTTGCATAACTAGAAAGAATAGACGTTGCATTTAGGATTCAAACGACAAACACCGCCAGGAAAAAAGAAAAATAAAATGCTGGACACCGGAGAAAAGGGGTGAGATGAGGTGGCAGCGACAGCCATCCACCAACCGAGCAACTATTGCTCCTGTGATTATATTTATGGGTTGACATAATTCGATGCTATGCATGTGTCCAGTGCTCCTGCCCCCATCATTAATCAGTTCATCAAACCCTACTTATCTGTCTCCCCAAGGGGCCCCATCTGCATGCATGCATTGTCCCCATAAAACCCAGGACCCACTTTACATCTGGAAATAGTGTTTTTTTTTTAAAAAAAGATCTCGTATATTTAGTCTATTTATCACTGTTTTTATCTTTATTTTTTTTTATATTTTTCTTAGTTTTTTTCTTTATAATTTTTTGAAAAAAATATATTTTTATTTTTTACATTTTGAATATTTATCATTCTACACTAGGTCTATTTATATAATTACTTTTGTTCTTATCTTTATTTTTTTGTAATTTATTTTTCATTTTTTAATTTATATTTTTTAAAAATATATTATAAAAAAAACTAAGAAAATGGAAACAACTAGAGAATTTTTACTCAATATAAAAAAATATACTAATAATACCTACACATTAATTCTTTTACATTAAAAAAAAATTATTCAGCCTGTAACAAAACGAGTTGAATAAATACGTCAACACTTTATTTTTTATATTTATTAACACAAGTAGTTCTCAATGTATTTAATTAAATTCATGCATGAATCTTTTTATTTATAATTAGAATTTAAAAAAAATTAAAAATTTTATATTTATTTTTTATTAAAATTTTATTTAACCCGTAACGAATCCCAATTAAAATGACTTAATTTTGCCCAATTAAATTGTATTCGATTACCAACATTCACCCTAGATTTATGCCTCTATAAAGTTCAAAATCATTTGTCTCACTTTCGTTTTCATTGGTCCTGGGAAAATGGGAACAACTACAGAGTTTTTTATTGTTGAAAGTGGACTCAGCCAATGGCAACAGTGATAAGAAAAAGAATTCAAAGTTCAAACTCGACAAAGGGTGATAATTCCCTAAGCTGTGTTTGCTCGAAGCGACAGCCCACGACTCCAATTTTCTTCCAAATGGCTTTAAAAATAAACTGATAGGATCATATACAACAAGAGAGTGGGAAACGAGTAATGTTACCAAAACTTCGATGTTCTGCCGATAAACCGAAGAAAAAAACTGATTATTTTCAATGTCCACGAGAATTAATAAATGGAACGTGTTAGGTTGCCATTATGTACGTAAATGAGTACGGAATCAATACAGCACACGAAGAAGAAAAGTGAAAATAAAATTACAGATACAGAGATGTGGGATTTGATCCAAGAAAATTTGTATTTTGTATGGTATGAATATAAAAATATAAAAGAAGCAGTCGTGTAGTGTGGAAGACCAACAAAAGGTGAGGTGGTTTTGATCACATGGAGCCCCATATCCCCTACACAAAATCTCTCTCTCACAATCCCGATGACCAAACCACCTCCTACCTTCTTGGAAACACCACCACTCACTTCCCTGCCTCCCTCCCTCCCCCCACACCACCACCACTTGTCCACCACCACCACCCACCCTAGCTAGCTGGCTGGCTCCACTTTCATATTTCTATCCAGTCAGGAAAAAAAACACAAAAGAAATAGTAAAAAACGTCGTGGTAAGGAAAAAAAGGGGTGTTTAGTTTCTTTGTGGGGCTCAAGATGGGTCCCTTGAAAAAGTGCCACGTGGTTTCCATGCCAAGGAGGTAGTGGTAAAGATCATAGGAGAGAGAGAGGAAGAGGGCTGCACATGGGTGGTGTTGGGTTCAAGAAAATCATGTGATCACATGTGCTCTCTCCTGCCTTTGTTTTGTTTGGTGGACCCGTTTTCCTCCTCCATGGAGCCTATCCCACAGGTGATCATCATCACCCAAGGTTTACGTGGCAATATATATATATAATCTTTAATTTCTTTTGTCCTATTTGCCTGTGGGCCTTCGTTTGTTATCATAAATAACTTTTTTTTCTTTTTTGAGAATTATTTTACATAAAAAAACCTTAATTTGTAAATCCAGCTCGCTCTTAAGAAATTAATGAAATTACATATTTGTGAGCTGTTAAGTTCACTTGGTAAATGGGTTAGTTTCTTGTATTATATTTGAAAAATTGGCGAGAGATTTAAATATTTTTTCAAAACTAAACTCAATAAAAAGGAGAGAACCTTCTAAGCTTTAACACAAAACGTTAATTCAAGCAAATTTTTATTATTATTAATGTGGATATTCGGGTTAGTTTGTATACATCTCGATTAATTCTACAAATTCTAAAGTTTATATAAACCTCTGGTGGTCACCATACTAACCACCACAAAACTCTAACTTGAAATTATAAAAAAAAAAAAAATTTAATCTCAAATTTTTACCACTTATGCACCTGTTAAATGGTTTAATTCAAGCAATATTTAACAGTTACAAAAGATGCTTGATAAATAAAAACAGGAGACAAGAGTTAAAAATCAATATGGAACCCTATGTAATGATTTTATGGATGTATTTGTGTCCTATTTATGTTTCTATTAAACTAATTTATTTGATGTAATTTTCTCCATGCGTCGGGTCCAGCACAGTTTTTTGTGTGCGGTGACAATACCTCCACAGGATAGGTCACATGTCGGCTCTCTTGGCTCAACATGAGCACGCGCCATTAGCGAGTGTATATCACACCTTCCACTAGAGTCCAAAACTAGGAATTGGGAAGCCGAATAGAGATGGGCCCATCTTCGTTGGCATTGACATTTCTCGAACTCAACAATAATTCAGCACCCTCTCCTCCATACATACCGCAACACCGCTAGCTCACAAGGCTCGTAAACACATAACACAGCCCAGCTTCTTTCCTCTCCCTCCCTCTCTCTCTCTTTAGTTTCTCTCCTCAATCCTCCGTTTCTTTCCTTGTTTCTCTTTACAGGATATATTGCATCCATGGAGGATAACTTAAACCAAGCAATGATACCCACATTTCATAAACGAAAAGAAAGGAAAACCACCCACGAGAAATCTGAGATGGCAAAGCATGAATCTTTAGTTAGTTTGAAAAGGAGCAGGAGAGCAGAGAATGTTCACAAGAGAAGCAGAAGAAAGAGAGAGGAGATGTTAAAGGTTCAAGAAAAGGATCAAGCGTCGACAGTGGGTGCAGGTGAAGATGATGAGAAGGCAGAAGTAGATAGAAAGATTGTGGCATTGCAAATGATTATCCCAGGGGGCGAGTCGTTCGGGGTAGACAAGTTGTTTGAAGAGACTGCTGATTATATAATGGCTTTGCAGTGTCAAATCAAAGCCATGAGAGTTCTTGCTGGTTTTCTTGAAGGTCTAGAAAAGGAAAAGAGGAAGTCTGGAGGTTAATTAAGCATGGACTCCCATCTTGTATCACTTTTGAGGGTCCGTTCATGTCTCTCTCTTTTTTTTACATAATTTTTTTTAACCTTTTGTTCATTTATTTTATTTTTATCTTAAAGATGGGAGCAAGATTTCCCTTTCTTTTTTTTTCCTCCTCCTTCTGCTGATATTCTTAGAAACTAGCAGTTAACGAGTGAGAACGATTTCCTTCATATGGTTGCTGGAGTTTTTTAAACATTACATCTCGTAGAGAGTTTTATTTGCCGAGTTATGATCTGCCTTTAATTGGAGCTCTCCTTCTTCGTTTTACCACAGCTAGATAGATCCAACAAACGATTACATGTTGCTATTTTGTTGCATTGATCTTATCCTTTTTGCTTCAAATCTTAATTAATTTCGAGACATTGATTTCAATTAACACAGAGGTTGAAAACAATATATAGTTAATGTTGGCCCAAAATAATTAAAATCATGCCTTGCTAATAAGAAAACCTAATTAATATCTGATGTGTTGCACGACTACACCATCCACATTTTCTCTTTGCTGCCAACTTTAGGGGAAACAGGATGGGTTCTAAAGGAACAATCCGCGCTCTTTGCTCTTGCACCATTATTTATTTGATATATATTAGCTAGAGAGTCGATGAAAACACAGCATTCTATGTAATAATAATGAAACTGTACGTATTTGCAATTCAAAATCTAGTCCACTATGGGTGGAGAAAGGGGGACACTGTCTCATGCTAAAACTTTCATGGAAATCGATAAAATCATACATGTCTGGTTGAGCTGATAATATATCAGTGAAGGAGGCTGCCTAGCTA
>Ga0325414_1009097_pt1 | contig 10482 bp, 8 predicted proteins | sample PopdelMetagenome_8_FD_206183 | JGI IMG/M metagenome (GOLD analysis project Ga0325414, IMG submission 206183) | Populus deltoides microbial communities from Bellville, Georgia, United States - Leaf-PdKOR-R3 | ecosystem: Host-associated > Plants > Phyllosphere > Phylloplane/Leaf | place: USA...
ATTAAAGCTATCTTATATTATCATATCTGTTATTATAAAACATGCTCTAGTTAAGGAGTTATTGATACTTCAAGTGCAAAATGATGATATAAAACCTTGATAAAAATGCACTTTTAAGTACTAATCAATCATCATCACCCCGTAGGAGTTGATGCAAGGTTATCCCCTTACTCGAGATCCTAACATACACTAAATGTATGCTAGCCAATACATGGTGATCCCCTTACCCGGGATACACTAAATGTATGCTAGTCCAAACATGGTGATCCCCTTACCCGGGATCCTAACATACACTAAATGTATGCTAGTTCACGCCCCAAATCACACTTCTCATATTTCCTTTGTCAGCGATAATTTCATCACTTGGCAATTCACACAACAACCTTTGATATTGAATACACATACATTTAGAATACTATCCAAAATATCTACATCATTACACAAACTTTCCTCTCACCTAATATCCAACATTCGGTAATTCACATTTCACATCAATAACATATTCAATCATGAAATTTAACTAGAAAGTATGGGTGTGGATCACCTACTTGCAATAGAAGCTCTACTCGTGCTCCCTTGTTGCTGCTGCTGCACCACGCTTGTTGTCCCTTCTGTGAATCACAGGTTTATCTCATAAATTTTCTTCATTCAAGGATATGTTTTATAATAACCATATTAACAACCAATAAGTCTTTCTTTCAATCATTTCTTTATATTTATGTTTTTCTCATTACACCCATTAATTACTTCACCTTAACCCAGTCATTCATCTTGGATGCTTTTAACTGTAACTAATTGCAATTTCTAAACTCGGTCAACCATCTCGGATGCCATTAACCAAAACTAATCACACAAGTCAACCCGTCATCTTTACGGATACCATTAGCCGAAGCCAATGATCATATTCAACTCGGCCATCCATTTAGGATGCCATTTACCAAAACTAATCATTCACCACAACCCGGTCAACCATCTTGGATGCCATTAGCCAAAACTAATCAGCAATCACAACCTGATCATCCTTCTTGCTAATTAACAATCACAGCCCAATCATCTGTCTTAGATGCCATTAGCCGAAGCCAATCAACAATCACAACCCGTTCATCCTTCTTGGATGCCATTAGCCAAAGCTCATCAATCATTTGTTTCGGTCATCCATGCAGATGCCATTAGCCTAAGCTAATCAATTGTTCATCAACATTTACTCTTTTGACAACTTGGTATTTAAACTAACACAATACAATAACATTCATGATAGAGCATTTCATAATTTAACATTATGAAAGAGGAAGGTGAAAGTCACCTACCTATTCCTTTAATGGGGTGTCCTTGCCTGGTCAATGATCTAATTCTGGTCGCACAACCTAACACATCAATGATCACAATAAGCACATTTGTATTTGTTAATCACATAACTGGTCACCATATGTTTTCCTAAAAATACACATGTTCCCATTCAAGTGTTCCATATATTACACAATCATACAATGTTATAAGCATTTACATCATTTCTGACATGGGAGTCTGCCACAGAAAATCGGCAACGAAATTGCTTCCCTGATGGTGTAGAATTCAGCAGCGAAATTCATTCACTATGACATGCAATTCGTCAGCAAAACTGACGACCCAGACTTGTCAATGAAATTGATTTATTGAAACACTGATTCATCAATGAATTGATTCATTGCAACACAAACTCATCAGCGAACTGATTCGCTGAAGCATAGACTTTTCAATAAACTGATTCGCTGCAACGCAAACTTGTCAGCGAACTGATTCGCTGAAGTACTGACTCATCAGCAAACTGATTCACTACACCACTCACTCATCAGCGAACTAATTCACTGAAGCATAGACTCGTCAGTGAACTGATTCGCTGAAACACAAAATTGTTAGCGAACTGATTTGCTGGGACACCACAATTCGGCAGCGGAAACTGTTCCACTATTGTTACTACTATTTGGTAACGCAACTGATTCGCTGTAGACAACACAATTCGGCAGCAAAAACTATTTCTCCGCAGACAATACAATTCAGTAGCAAAAACTCATTCGCTGCAGACAACACAATTTGGTGGCGAACACTGATTCGCTGCTGACAACACACATTCGACAGCGAACTAGTTCGCTGCATGCAACACAATTTCAGCAATGAACACTGATTTGTTGAAGACAAAACACATTCGGCAGTGAACACTTGTTCGCTGCAAACAACACAATTTCGGCACCAAACGCTGCTTCGCTGCAAACAACACAATTTCAGCAGCAAACACTAGTTCATTGCAGACAACACATATTCGGCAGCGAACGCTGCTTTACTGTGGATAACATAATTTTGGCAGTGAACACTCGTTCGCTGCAGATAACACACTATTGACAGTAAACGCTGATTCGCTGCAAGCAACACAATTTCAACATGAACACATACATTTCAGTTCCAACATTACATTTGTTCATAGAACCCAGGAGAATTACACAATTTTAAGCATGAGCACATGCATTTCAGTTCCAACATTACATTTGTTCATAGAACCCAGAAGAATTACACAATTTCAAGCATGAACACATGCATTTCAGTTTGAGCATTACATTTGTTCATAGAACCCAACAGAATCACACAATTTCAAGCATGAACACATGCATTTCAATTCCAGCATTACATTTGGTCATAGAACCCTGCAGAATCATATAATTTCAAGCATGAACACATGCATTTCAGTTCTGGAATTACATTTGTTCATGAACCCTACAGAATCATACAATTTCAGTAATTACTCATTTTCTTACGCAATCTACCCATTTATTCATTTGGTCGGCACTCCCCTAGGTTCATACTTCAAAATCATTCATGTTTTTATTTGAAAAGTGGTTTGTAAATGAGTCTTTTCTTCTTAATATTCTGTCTAGGTCGCTTTTGTTTCCCCTTGGTCACAAGTTTTTGAGCTAAGTTGTAAGAACACTTCTTTCCCAAATATAGGTTTCTCCCCTTTTCCTAGTCCAAACCGTGAGGTATTCATCAAGAGATGAAGTTAAACTTACCTCATGTTTTTTAACAAGCTCCTAGTGTATATTTCAGTGGCATCTTCTTCCTCTTCTGGTCTATTTTCTTCTTTCTTTTTTTTGTTTTTCTGACAGCCAGTTACAACTCCTCTCCTTCCCTGATTTCAGCTATTAACCTCACTCTCTAGCTCTTCTTTTACTCACACAATCAATAAAGGGGACATATAGCTAGTTTGGGTCTGATTTTCTGTGAAGGAGAGGCAGAGGAGCAAGAGTATGTAGCTGGATACATGCAGCTACTACAACTGGTCTTTGGGAAGACAAAGAGCCACCCTTTCTCTCTCATTGTATTTATAGCCCCTATAAGTGTGCTGGGGTGTTTGGGCACTGGACAAGCTGTCTTTATCCCCCTTTTGGGTTATCTTAGACGGTTTCTATTCCAATTCTCCCCTAGGATAGGCCGATCCAACACTAATTTCTATTGGGTTTTGCAGTGTCGCTGCCAATTTAGAAATCAGCAGCAAAAACTGTGCCATTACAGATGCAGAAATCGACAGCCAAAAACTGTATTTTTGCTGATCCAGAAATCAGCAGCCAAAAACTATGATGTTGTCGATTCAGAAATCGACAGCCAAACTGTGTAGCTGTCAATTCATAAATGGATGGCAAAACTGCATCACTGTTGATTCAGAAATCGATAGCTAAATTGTGTCCCTACCGTTTCAGAAATCAGCACCGAAGAACTGTGCCGCTGCCGATTCAAAAATCGATGGCTAAAAACTATAACACTGCCGATTCAAAAATCAGCGGTAAAACTGCACCGTTTTCGATTCAGAAATCAGCAATGAAGAACTGTGCCGCTGCCGATTCAAAAACCGACAGCCAAAAATTACGTTGCTACCGATTAAGAAATGGACAGCCAAAAATTGTGATGTTGCCGATTCAAAAATCGACAGCTAAATTGTGTCGGTGCCAATTTAGAAATCGGCAATGAATAACTGTGCCACTACCGATTCAGAAATTGATAGTCCAAAACTATGACGCTGCCGATTCAAAAATCGGTAGCGATGGAGTCATTTTCGGCTTTAATTTACTCTTTTTTTTGTGTTTACATAGAGACACTAGCCTTTGTTTTTTTCTCCATTCCTTGTTTTTCTTCCTTTCCCTAGTTCTCTCTCTCTTTCTTGTCTATTCGTTCCCTCTTCTCTCACAATCCTTCTCTCTCTAAAAGGTCGTCCTCTGTTTTTTCTTTTCTTTCTCTTTCCCCTCTATTCGTCTCTATTTCTTTTTTTTTCTATAATCTTCTTCCCCTGTTCTCTGGTTTCAAAAACAGTCTCCCCGTTTTCCTTCTCTTTATCCTCTACGTTCTTCCCAACTATTAAAAATACCCCTCGGTTCCCTCTATTTTTCTTCTCAAAATATCCCTCTATTTTGTTTTCCTTTTTCTTCCCGCCTTATTTTTGGTTCTCCCCCTATATTTATGGAAGCAAGGGGAGAGGGCCACCTTACCTTGTCTAAGCGCAGGGTAGTGTGGCGGGTGGTGGCTTCTGCATAGCCGCCCCAGGGCATAGTTCCCTTCTCTTTTCTTTATCATGTTGGCAGGGTATGGTGGGTATGGGTGGTGTCAGTGAGGGGTTAAGTTGGGGGAGAGAGTGAGCGGGAAAAGAAGATTTTAAAATTATCCTTCTTCCTTGCCTCTGCACACGTAGGGGAAGACGGAGAATAGTGTTGTTCAAAACAACACTGTTTCATTTTTATTTTGAAAGAAAAGGAAATGAATTTGGGAATAACCTAAAAATTGGTTATGACAGGCCTATTGTAAAACTTCCCTTTTCAGTGTTTGATCACATGGTAAGTAAAATCGTCTTTCAAGGACTACCATTCCATCTTTCCGGATTTGGAACGACATCTCGATTCTTGACCTCACCTTTTTCTCTTATCTTACAAACTTCCAGATCTTCTTGCTTAGCTTCTAGTACTCTATCCCGGAGTACCCCTTAACTGAGTCACTAATGACTCATCTGGTCTTACCTCTACTTAGGCATCAATCTTTCTTAATTCTAGTAATTCTTTTTCATCCTAATCCTCCCATTGAGTAGCCACTGTCTTGAGTTTACGACTAAGAGCATCTGCAACTACATTTGCTCTCCCCGGATGGTAATCAATTACACAATCATAATCCTTTATCAATTCCACCTAGCATCTTTGTTGCTTATTTAATTCCTTCTGCATCATCAAATACCTCAAACTCTTATGATCTGTGAATATCTGAAGCCAAGACCTATATAAATAGTACCTCCATACTTTTAAGGAAAACACTACAACAACTAATTCTAAATCATGCATTGGGTAATTGATCTCGTGAGCCTTTAACTGTTTTGAGGCATACGCAATCACTTTATTGTGTTGCATCAATACACACCTTAGTCCCTTCTTTAATGCATCACTATAGACCACCAATAGTGAGTCTCTTTTTCAATTCCTAGAAGCTTTCTTCGTATTCTTTAGTCCACTCCCACTTTGTCTCTTTCCGAGTCAACCAAGTCATGGGAATAGCTATAATAGAAAATCCCTTGATAAATCTTCGATAGTACCCTGCTAACCCAAGGAAATTACAAATTTCAGTAATATTGGTAGGTCTTTCCCATTGCAATATTGCTTCAACCTTCCTAGGATCCACCGATAATCCTTCAGCCGATATAATGTGCCCTAAGAAAATCACTTCCTTCAGCCAGAACTCGCAGTTGCTAAGTTTAGCATACAATTGATGCTCTCTTAAGGTCATTAATACTTTCCTCAAATGTTGTTCATGCTCCAAGTATGATTTTGAATATACTAGGATGTCGTCTATGGATACCACCACAAACTTGTCTAAGTATGATCAAAAGAACTCGTTTCATCAAATCCATAAACATTGTCGATGCATTTGTTAGCCCAAATGCATTACTAAGAACTCATAATGCCCATACCAAGTTCTGAATGCGGTTTTTGGTACATCTAGTTCATTAATCCTTAATTAATAGTATCATGACCTCAGATCTATCTTTGTAAACACTCTGGCCCATTTTAGTTGATCAAACAAATCATCTATCCGCGGAAGTGGATATTTGTTCTTTATTATTACCCTGTTCAACTGCCTGTAATCTATACAAAGTCTAAGGGTCTCGTCTTTTTTCTTCACAAACAGCACAGGAGCTCTCCATGGTGAATTACTCGGACATATGAACCCTTTATTTAGCAATTCTTGTAGTTGAATCTTCAGTTCTGCCACCTTGGCTGGCGTCATCCTATACGGTGATTGGGCTATCGAAGACGTACCAATCAATACATCAATATTAACCTCTACTTCTCTCTCTGGGGGTACTCCATGCAGTTCATCCGGAAATACATCAGGAAATTCCCTCACTATTGGAGCATTTGACACTTGAATATCTTCCATTTTGGTCTCTAAGACAGAGACAAGGTAAGCCTCACATCCTTTTTTTTATCATTTTCCTAGTGGCCATAACTAAGATAATACAGTTTGAGATGACATTTCTCCCCCCCTAAACATTATTTTTTTTACCATCAGGCCTTTGGAGAGTTGCTATTTTTGTGAAACAGACCATTTAAGCCTTATTCGTACTTAGCCAGTCCATTCCCAAGATGACATTAAAATCATGTAATTCTAGTGGTAATACATCTACTTTTAACTCACAACCACTTATATTAATCTGGACCTTCTTATACATGTGATCAATATTCACAGTTTCACTTAATGGAGTGCTTATAATAAACCCATTTTTTATTCTGCAAGGATTTTTCCCTAATCCCTCCCCACAAGTTTATTTGTAACAAATGAATATGTGGCACCTAGATTCCAAGTTAGAACTACTTACCTTGTTCACATGCTTGGTGTAGGCGTCGACTCTTGTACCAAATTTTTTTGACTTTTCCGCCATATTGGTGATCAAATAGGAAGCATCTTCTAAAGTTTTAGCAACCAACACACCACCACTTGCTACATTAATTATACTCTCTTGCGACATCAATCCTTCGTATAAGTATTAAATAAGCAATTGATTGGGTATCTAATGTGAACATTGATTGCACAGTTTCTCAAATCGGTCGTAGTATTTGGAAAGAGTTTCGCCATGTAATTGCCGAATACCACATATTTCCTTCCTTGTGTTTACGGCTTGGGAAGCAGGAAAGTACTTTTCAAGGAACTTCCTTTTCAAGTCATTCCATGTGCGGATAGATTCGAAGGTCATGGAAAATAACCACTCTTCCACCGTCTTCCACCGCCCCTTTCAAAGTGAAAGGAAAGGCTTTCAATTTCATTTATTCCTCCTCCACTCCTTGTGGCTTCATTCCATTACACGCCATATGGAATTTCTTTAAGTGCAAGTGGGGATCTTCTCCTGCGAGGCCATTAAAAGAAGGTAATAGGTGAATAAAACAAGATTTAAGTTCAAAATTAACATTATTGACATGATTACACAAGGTTTGGTTATCAAGATTAGGAGCGACAAGCTCTTGAAGACTTTATTGGTTTTGAACAACCATCTCGAATGGACTTCCGATTGATGAAGTTGATGACGGCGATGGTGAAACATTTGGATTGGTATAGATTCCATCCGATGAGGATTATTCTCCTTCTTCGGTGAAACGTTTGGATTGGTATAGATTCCATCCGATGAGGATTATTCTCCTTCTTCAAACATGGGTTGACAAAGAGGATTGAAAGAACAAGTTTTCTCCTCTAATTCACGTGTTTAATATGGATCGAAGAGGGATGATCAAATGGGTGATTGATCAAGATGAATGGAAAGACGCGAGAAGAACTTTTCGATCTCTTATTGCTCAAGAGATTCAAACATATACCTACAAAACAAACTAAAAACAAAAACAAAGACAAAAGCAAAAAAATCTAGAATAGAGTTAGTTTTGATTAATTCAAAAGTTCGATTGGTTTTAATCAATTAAAGTTTTAGTTCTCTGGCAACAACACCAAGTTTTGATGAGGTGTCGTTAGGCCTATCAAATTAATTCCCCCAAAACACTAATTAGGTAGTATAGGGAAGTAGGGTTTCAATCTCAAGAGGAACTAGTGAAAGATATGATTAAACCCAAACCAAACAATAGAACTAATTAAACTAAACAAAAGACAAAACAAAATCTAAACAAAACAAACTAAGACTCTTATCTAAACTAGACACACAAAACAAACAGAAAGACTTAAAATAAAAAGACACAAAAACAAAGGATTGGGGGGTGGTTTATATTCGACAATTAAGACAAAGAAAATAACTAAAATTAAAATTAAAACTAAGCTATAATATTTGGCAAAATTAGTAAGAAATAAATAAATAAAAAGCAATTCCCAATTGTAAAGCAATATTTCCTTCCTAATAATGGTTGCATGAGAAGCTAGAAAATACTTCTCAAGAAATATTCTTTTTTATTCATTCCAGTTCCTAATTGAACCAAAAGGCATGGAAAACAACCAGTCTTCAATCACCTCTTTTAAAGTAAAAGGAAAGGCTTTCAACTTAACATAGTCTTCCTCAGCTCCTTGTGGTTTCATTCCTATGCAAACCATATGTGATTTTTGAGATGAGAATGAAGATCTTCTCCTGCAAGGCCATTAAAAGTTGGGAGTAAACGGATGAAACCTGATTTAAGTTCAAAATTAATATCGTTAACATTTATGCATAAAGGTTAGTTTTCAAGAGTAGGAGCGGTTAGCTCCTTAAGAGTTGTTTGCGGTTCAAGAGCCATCTCAAAAGGATTTTGGATTAATGAGGTTGATGACGATGAAGAAGAAGTGTTTAGGTTAGTGTAGATTTTGTCCGGCGAAGACTGTTCTCCTTACTCGAACATGGGTTGAAAAAGTGGATTAAAGGAGTAAGTTTTCTCCTCCAATTCACGCGTGTGGAAAGGATCAAAGATGGGTGATCAAACCGGTGTTTGGTCTAGACAAGCAGAAAGGCATGAATAAAATTCTTCAATCTCCTCTTGCATTGATTGAAGAAGATGAAAACACATAAACAAGATCAAATTCATGAATTTAATCAAGCTTAGATGTTTCGGCAATAAGCATAAATCACAAACACAAAATCATCACACATACATGCATAAATTGATTAAGAGGAAGGTTACTTACCTTCACAATTGAAAAGAAAAATTACTCCCTTCTATTCCTATTGAGTTCGGCAACTACAAGAAAATAAAATCCTAATTCTAATTGTTTTAAAGTAAAGAAAAGATGAAAAGAAGGAAAAACAGATCACACCCTAAACAAGAGAAAGAAGGCTGCGGAAACCTCGTCTCAAAACAAACTATAATTATCCTATTTATACTAGCTAGGAGGCGGCACTAAAGGAGTAAAATCCTTCTAGAAATCGAATACATAATAAAGGAAAAAATTATATAGGAAAAGGACTATAAATGACCAGATATAAAGAGAAAGAATCCTTGACGAATAAGGAAAGGTAAGGGTTGGTTATGAGCAAGGTTGTTAAAATCACGATTTTAACACGGCACGGAAAGCTGCACACAAACTCGGATCGTAAAAACGGATCGTAAAATCATAAAATCGTAAGGAATTTTAAAATACATTAAAAAAAATTCATGCTTCAAATAAAAATTTATACATAGTTCAAGCACCTTAAAAAACATGTTTCAAATAAAAATTCATACATATTTCAAGCCTTCAAATAAAAATTCATACATAGTTCAAACATCTTAAAATACATGGTTCAAATAAAAGTCATACATAATTTAAAATAACTTTTCATTAACTAATAATTAACAAACTTAAAACAAACAATCTGCTGGTGTGTCATGTAAACTAAAACCAGCTTCATTCCCTTCATCTTCCTTATCATTCCTCAAGCATTCATCAATATCATTAGCATCAAAAGGATTATTAGTATCACTACTAGTACCAACACCAATATTATGAACATTAGTGCTACTACTAGTACCAACACCAATATCATCAATTTGAATATCCAAATCATCTTCAATACCATGACTCTCCATTTCAACATCATTAGGAATTTCTTCTTCATCACCATTTTGTCTTCGTGTTGCACTGTCAATAGCACCAAGCAAATCAAAGTTTGGATGTTTTTCTCCCTCGGTTATCCAATCATCATCAAATGAAAGATCATCTTCCATACCAAAATCACCAGCTTGCTTTTTGACTTGGTTATCATTCAATTTCAGATTGCACATTACAAATACCAAGTCATTCATTTTTTTCTGGTGCAAACGAGTTCTTCGTTTTGTATGAACCTAAATAAACAATTCAAATTTATAAGATTTTTATCAAATATTTCAATATTTAAAATAAAAAACAAAAAAAAATTACCATTTCAAATGCACTCCAATTACGCTCACATCCAGATGAAGTACAAGTCAAGCTTAGAACTCGGATTGCAAATCTTTGTAATTCTGGACATTCATCCCCATAAGAATCCCACCATTGAGCTGG
>Ga0325414_1009104_pt1 | contig 10477 bp, 5 predicted proteins | sample PopdelMetagenome_8_FD_206183 | JGI IMG/M metagenome (GOLD analysis project Ga0325414, IMG submission 206183) | Populus deltoides microbial communities from Bellville, Georgia, United States - Leaf-PdKOR-R3 | ecosystem: Host-associated > Plants > Phyllosphere > Phylloplane/Leaf | place: USA...
TTTTGAATAATAGATTCACAATAAAATGTGAGAGAGTGAACAATGGTGTGTACACTGTGAAAAAGCCACCTCTTTTAGATTTTTATTAGATACTTGACCCACACTTCGCCGCGGGCCAAATATTTTTTTTTCAACAAAAAAATTATACATATAGGCTTTTCTGAAATATTTTTGTAGTTTATATACCTGTAATCAAATAAATAAAAAACTACATATGTTAATAAATGAAAAAAAAAAGCCATAAACGATAAATAAAAATACAATTGAAAAATTCAAGTGACAAATATAGATTAAGATATTTAATCTCGTAAGACGGGACATTTACCTTGTTATATTTGCTAAATTTATTTATTAAAATATTTTTTATTCAATCAAATGATAATAAAAATAGACACTAAAATTAAATTGATTAAATAAAATAAAATGAAAAAAATAATATGTAAGGCTGCACATATTAGAAATATTATCTTAAAATAAATATTTTTTATTTAAAAAATAAAGTTCGTCTTTACAAAAGATAAAAAAAAAACTGTAGATAAATGAGAAAAACCTCATAAAAAATTAAATGCATACAAAATAACCAAAAAATAATCATTCTCTAAATAAAATAAAAGAGGAGTATTAATCTAAATATAAATAAAAAAATATTTTTGAAAAAAAAACATATAAAAGACATTAATTTAAAAAAAAGAGAAAAAAAATTTAGAAAAAAAGAAAAGAAAAGGCAATGCAACTGGGCCTAGCAAGCCATGCCAACCAGCCTGATCCATTCCATCAGGGCTCACCCAACCAGGACCATTTTTTTTATGTTTTTGCATATTGTCCACCCTAATTTTTTTTCAAAAAAATGTAAGATGATGCGTCATTTGTATTTGCCAAGTTTTCGACAACTACGATGGCCAAAAATATAGTACTGATGGTTTGTTCAGCCCAAAAATCAAATTTCTTGCATATTTCTTTCACCCAGAATACCTAGAAAATATCATAAGCAACTCGATAAACCCGTTCATATCCCCAAAAAACAATCCTAAAACCTGAAACCAAAAATTTTATCAAGATCAAATATATATTTTTAATAATGCGAGCTCCCCTCATCAAAATGAATAATTCGACATGAATTTCAACTTTTTGGTGTCCTAAATCGATGCGAACAAAATGTTTTATCTTTGTAACACCGGATTCTAGCGACTTTCTCTCACATTTCTCACACCTTGGCTAAAAAATAAGAAAAATAAAGTTTGAGACAAAAATTGATTTTTCCTTCTAATTTTGGAAACTAAAAGGACCAATTATCTATAATTTATAAAGTATAGGGGCTACGTTAAATATTTTGCCCAAAGTTTTTAAAGCCACTTGTTCCTTATGTAATTTATACTTTGGTCCCCTTTCTTTTAATATTATCCTCCCATGATAAATTGGCTTATAATCTAGTCCAATAAGGGTCAAATTAAAAAAAAAACTGAAAAAGCATCGAAAAAAAGTAAATTCATAGTGCTATATGAGGGGATTCATAATGCATTTTGCACAGTGTATGCCCCCACGAGTTTTAGTTTTTTAGTTAATTAATAAATAAAGGATATTATTGTGTGAGTTTGATGGATGTTATATGTTGATACATTAGGAGTGAAGAGATAACTAAAGTAAAATACATAAATAAAATATTTTATTTTATTTCATATCCTTTGATTAGGATTTGATTGTTCATTTGCTTTGTACGTGGATTTAACATGTTACAAGTATTGACTGGATTATTGGCTCGTGTTGCGTTGTAGTTTAGATCAACTTTTTTAATGTACAAGAATATCTAAGTATTGTTAATGTTTTAATTATGAACTCAAAATATGATGTATATTGGGCGTGCTTTTTTTATATATTGATACAATGATACATTGGATAATATTTTTTTAAAAATATTGATATAATAACATATTGGATCCACCCGAGTTAACCTGTTAAATTTATGCTCCAGGTAGTGAGACTATGATAACCCTATAGAAAATAAATCAAAATAAATTATGAAAGTCAATTTATAATCAACTCGATCTTGAATGATGAAATTAAAAAATATATTAAATTAAAAAAATATCTGAGTCAACCAATGTTAACCTGTTAAACTCGCAACTCGGGTCACAAGATTGAGATAACTCTGTATAAATAAAAAGAAAAAAAAATTATGAAGTTCAATTTCCAACCAACTCAGTGTTGAAGGATAAAAAAACAATAAAAAAAACAATCAAAGTCAACCGAGCTATTATGTTAAATCAGCGATCTTGGTTATGAAACCATGATAACTTTATAACAAGCAAAAGAAAAAAAAATACAATCTCCATTTCACACAAATCCAATGTTAAAGGTTGAAATCAAGAAAAAAAATCCATGAGACGTGCATAAAGCAAATCGAGAAAAAAATATGAAACCTATTTCTCAAACAACCTAATATTGAATGATGAAATTAAAAAAAGTAAATAAGAAAAAAAAGAAGATTAAGTTGATAGATGGTGAGATTGAAAAAATAACCTATAAAAGGACAAAAAAATGAATTGAGTCAACCTAAGTTAACCTACAAAACCTGCAATATGAGTTATGAAATCAAGATAACATTGTAGAAAGTAAATCGAAACAAAATATGAAGTCCAATTAAAAAATAACAAAAAAAAAACTCAACCCGAATTGACTTGTTAAAATCACGACATGGGTTATGAGATCGAGATATTCTCATACAAAGAAAAAAAAATAAAACTCAATTTTCAACTAACATAGTTTATAAGGATGAATTTTAAAAAAAATTAGAAAAAAATGACAAAATAAAGTTGAGTTAATCTAGGTTAATATGCTAAACTCACGACCTGTATTATGAGATAGAGACAAATTCATAACAATCAAATGAAAAATAAATCATGATGCCCCACTTTCAATATATCTAAAGTTAAATGTTGAAATTGAAAGAAAAAAATCTATGAGAATGATATATAACTCAGTAAAAAAAATAGAAAGCATAATTTTCAAAATAACTCAATATAAAAAATAAAAATAAAAATAAAGAAGAAAATTTGGTTGTTAAAAAGTCAAATTAAAAAAAAAATACTAAAAAAACAGCTACAGCTTTTAGAGTTTGGTTATTATCGGTGAAAATCATAAAAAAAAAATGTTGTTCGTATATAGTTGAGTTATCATAGATAAAAATCAAGCAGGCCTTTAAAGCCAATAAACAGTCATTTTGGGTACTCTTCGGAAAAACACAAGCCTAGGACGAATACATTTTCACATTATTTTTGAAGAATAAGCCATGCTTGATTTGTTGTTGTTGTACAAGCACACTCGTTTCCCATTCATCAGAAGGGGCAAATATCTCGAATTATACAAACCCGCAATTAAAAATAAATAAATAAAGGGTATGCTAATAGTGTTTATTTTATTTTTATTATTTAACAACATATTTGTTTTTTAATTTTATTCTTTATCGTTAGGTTATTCTGAAATTAAGTTTTGTTTATTTTATTTTTTTATTATATATTAATCTTGTAGATTTTTTTATTTTTTTTAATTTTAACCTTTAACATTATATTTATTGAGAATATGACTTCGTAATATTTCTCAATTTATTGTCTATGATGATATCTTTATTTTAAGACATGGATCTTGAGTATCTCAAGTTAATATGAGTTGACTAAAGTTATTTTTTTTATTTTTTTTTAATTTAATATTTTTGTTTTAATTTTGCTTTCAACATTATGTTAATTATGAATTAAACTTCATAGTTTAGATTGTTTTGCTTTTTATAGGGTTATCACCGTAGTTTTGAAACTTGGCTTACCCGGGACCCGGGGCTGGAATTGGCCCCGGTTGAAGAAAAAATAGGGAAAGGAAAAACCCGATTGACCTGGCGACCCGGCAATACCCGGTTGCAACCCATTAACATTTTTTTACTAAAACGATGTCGTTTTGATTTAAAAAAAATTGACTCGGACGACCAGGTCAAAACTCGGAACCCGGGCCTTAGACCTGGTCGGGTCTAAAAACTATGGTTATCACATTCTTGTAATACTGATTTTCTCACTTTTTTTTTCTTCTCCTCTATCTTTTTTTAGGTTTTTTTTTCTAATTCGTTTTCTTTTCAATTTTGGTTTTTGATATTTAGTTGGTTAGGAACTAGACTTCGTGATTGTTTTAAAATTGCTTTTCATTAAATTATCCTGATCTCATGATTTACATCGTGGGTTTACTGGGTTAACCCATATTGACTCATTTAAAAAAAATGTTTCTTTTTTATTTCATAATCCAACAATGGGTTGGTTTAGAGCCAAACTTCATGATTTTTTTAGATTTATTTTTTATGTGGTAATCTCATTCTCATTACTTAGGTTGTGAGATTAGTTGATTGAAAATTAAGTTTCGTGATTTTTTTAATTTACTTAATATCAAGTTATTTGGTTTCATAACCCGGGTTGCAAGTTTGTCGAGTTAACCCGAGATGACTTATATTATTATTTTTTTTCACTTTTTTTAAAATTGTTTATAGTTTACAAACTTTTGTACTACCATTTCTTATTGTCGTATTTATGTTAATGCATTTTCCAATGATACATAAGTAATGTATTTTAGGTCTTTTTCGATCTCATTTTTTAACAATAGATTGGTTTGAAATTGAAATTTGTAATTTTTTTATTTGTTTTTATGAGGTAATCTCATTCTTATGACCTAGGTTGCATGCTTAATTAGTTGAGAATTAGTTTTCGTGATTTTTTTATTAAGTTATTCCAGTCTCATGACTTGGGTCACAAATTTGCTGTGTTAACCCATGATGATTCAAATTATTATTTTTTATTTAAAAAAATAATTTTTTTTTCATTTTATCCTTCAATAATGAATTGATTGAGATAAAAATTTGTAATTTTTTACCAGTAAAATTACAATTAAAAAAAATTAAGAATAAAAAATAATTTGAATTGATTTTTCATAAATAATTTATTATTAATGTTATTATTTTCATAGATACATAATAATTGAAAATAAATTTTTAATATAAAAAAATTACAATAATATTTAAGAATGGTGTAAAAAATGATAAGTGAACATAATAACTTTTTTTAAAGGACAAAAAAATCAAGGAAAAAAAAAGGAATAAAAGAAGAAGCAAAGGGCTGCCCATCCTTTGGCCTAATATTATTTTTAATAAAGAGATGGATGACATGTTATTTTATTTATTAAAAAAAATATAGAAAAGCAAGCAACCCTTATGTTTCAATCTGAAACATTAAAATTACCTTGCCCATCAACTACTGAAGCTACTATACAAATTTGATATAAAAGAAATATTAACCTAGTTTAATATTCATATAAATAGATAAATCAAATTTCTTTTTTTATTTTAGTATAATGTTCTAAAAGAATAACAACTAATGAAGATGAAAATAAATATTCACGGCAAGTTTCTAGATATTTATATCTTATTTATTATTTAGTGAATAAAAAATTTATATATTTATATTCATTTCATCAAAGTGTTAAAATGGATAATCATTATCTGTTTATCATATATTATTTGATGTAAAATAAAATTATAATATATGTGTGTGTATATATATATATATTAAATAATGTTATTATATATATTGGATTCAAAAACTATAAATATTTTATACACACACACACTTATAATATAAATATATATATATATATATATTTTATATTAGATTCATTTTAAATTTAATGATGTTTATATTCTATTTATTATTTTATGAATAAAGTTATTATAAAAAAACCCACCTGTTTACTTGAGATTAGTGTTTATGAATTAAATTTTCATAAAAAATGAATAAAAAAAGAAAGTCCAGATATTTTGCGATTTTTAGACCCAGTTCCATTTTCTTGTTCCTTTTTTTTAATATAGACAGTCTCGTCACTAAACTAAAAAATAATAACATAAACGGTCCCGATCCTGGACGCAACGAACAGAAAGCGCAGGTGAAAGATAACAGATGCCCGTCATCACTCGCTTCTTACAGCCTCCACGCGTACTGATAACGTGTGCATCTCTCTCTTGAAAAATAAAAAAATAGAAAATAAAAGAGAGAGCACAAAAAAAACCCTCCCTGTAGTTTGAAGTATCTCCCCTCTCTGTGTGAAAGTGAAGCCCTCGCTCTCCCGCTTTCCCTTTTAAGAAAAGTCGATGTCTTAAACAAGATCCATACAGCAATTGCTGCTGAGTTAAGTTAAGTTAGAGAGATTAGTAGTAGTTAGGTTTCTGTTAAAAATGGCCTCCACATCGCAGTCCCTCCGTTTTCTGGTCGGGCCTGCAACCACCGCCTCCGGCGGCGGAAGTTTCGACGCTCTTAATCGCATCCTTGCCGACCTCTGCACTCGCGGCAACCCTAAGGTATCGCTAAATCTCTCGTTAATTTCAGCGAAGTTAATTGTCGCGTAGGTTTTTGTGTTCAATTAGTGATCAGCGATAGAGTTACTAGTAATTATCAAAGTTAACATTCAATAGTTTTTTGTACTGATCACTAATTGAGTTACTAGAAAAATTAGAAATCAAGAAAGGTGAAAGCGGAAACGTGAGTGTGTTAGAGTTACGCGTTTTGTTGCTTTTCCTCTTAGTAAATTAATTTTTCTGGTTTTGAATGGAGAAATGTGTTTCTTGTTAGTTTTTGCGTATAATCAGTAATTCATGATGGAGTTATACTTGATAGAAATTAACAAAGTGAATTTTTAATTAAGCATTCGTATTTAATTACCAATCAGTAATTAAGTTATTAGAAAAGTCAGAGACTACAATGGAAAATGAGAGTTTTTGGCTCTTTTATTGTCTGTTTTAGTGGTTATTTATTCATGCATTTAAAAATTTGTTTGGTTTTGATGTTGGAATGCCTGTGCTGTTATGTTGAAGGAGGGGGCGACATTAGCATTGAGAAAACATCTAGAGGAAGAAGCACGTGATATAAGTGGAGAAGCATTTCCCCGTTTTATGGATCATTTATATGAAAGAATTTCTAGTTTATTAGAGAGTAACGAGGTTGCTGAGAACTTGGGAGCATTAAGAGCAACTGATGAGTTAATAGACGTAGCACTTGGAGAGAATGCATCCAAAGTGTCAAAGTTTGCTATTTATATGCGGAGTGTGTTTGAGGTAAAGCGGGATCCTGAAGTGTTGACACATGCTAGTAGAGTTCTTGGCCATTTGGCTAGGGCTGGTGGAGCAATGACTGCAGATGAAGTGGAATTTCAGGTTGGTTATACGTTGTCTGGTTTGATTATGTTGTTGTTTGTGTGGCTTCTGATATTTTTGTTTGTCTTAGGTCAAAATGGCACTAGATTGGCTTCACAATGATAAAGCAGAATTTCGCCTTTTTGCTGCTGTCTTAATTTTAAAAGTAAGTGACTTAGTTTCCCTTTCCTTTTCTTTTTCAGTAGACAAATTAATTGCATGGTTGTTTATTATTCTATTGACAAGCGTATTTTTTGTTCTTTTGATGATGTTATAAAGACCGTGCCTCACCATCTTAAAGATTTTTTTGCCTTTTTGTTAAATTTTTGAAAATTTCTACATCCTAAGGATGTATTCTTGATTATTGTAGGAAGTGGCAGAAAATGCCTCTACAGTATTCAATGTTCACGTACCTGAATTTGTCGATGCAATCTGGGTTGCTCTAAGGCATCCAACATTGGCAATTAGAGAGAGAGCTGTGGAGGCACTGCGCGCTTGCCTTAGAGTTATTGAGAAGCGCGAGACACGTTGGCGTGTGCAGTGGTCAGTTATGATAATTTGTGATATATTTTGATTTTACAGAAGTATATACACATTTTGCATCCAGAAGCTGGGAGTTATAATGGGAGGAAGGGCCTTTAACTGTTGCACAAAATTTTAAAATTCTGTACTGATGCGGCATTAATTCTTACCCCTTGGATTTGATTCATCTAACATACACCTTTGGGATAAAATTTAAATGATGAACTGGTTGATTACACAGTCAGTTATCATGCTGTTCAGCTTCTTCCTCCCGTTTTCTTTTCTTCATTTAGTTTCCTGAACCTAAATGAATATAATTAATTTCTTGACATCGATGTGAAAATGTACCTTCTTTTTATAAATGCAATTTATTTATTTAATTATATGGCAAACAAGAAATCCCCTATTCCCTATCTTAAAATCATTGATTTTCAAAGATGCAAATCTACAATTTTTTTGGTTCTTAATGATTTAATTACCGGGTTTCCCATTCTTGTGAATAAACTTTAATTCCACGAAAGTATATTAGGGTTTTATCTAATGGTGATTTGATTTCTATGTTTATGTAAATTTGCAATTGAAAGGACAAACATGTGAGTTAGATATGTCAATGAATGAAGGTCGTCAAGGAGAAACATCTTAACAAGCATGCAAGTTTAGGATGGAAGGAAAAGAGATTGGTATCTGCAACTACTTTTTTTTTCTTTTCTTTTCTATTAGGAGAGCTTTTCTTATTGTTATTTGTTTCAAACAGGAGAGTAGGACTAGAGAGGCTTGTAAACACAAATAACACGTTTTTGTTATTTCTTTTAAATTAACCAGGTATGGCTGGTTTATATGCGTTGGGTTGATCTAATCCAATGGTTATAAATGTTCTTTGCGGGTACATAATTTTATCTACCCTGTATTGTAGAATGACCTGGGAAAAGGAATTCCAACCAGGACTAGACTTGTTTTAAAAGATTTTGTGGGCCTTTAGTAATTTATTGGTTTACTAAATAGAGTAGTGTTGTTTTCAATTTGCAAATTGGTTTACTGCTTGTTTGATTGTATTGATGTTTGTGTTGCCTTCTACAAACAATTTTTCATCATACTTATTGAGTATTTGATTGGGTATTTGGCAGGTATTATCGTATGTTTGAGGCTACACAAGATGGATTGGGTAAAAATGCTCCTGTTCACAGCATACATGGTTCCTTGCTTGCTGTTGGAGAGCTCTTGAGGTTGTTATAAATGACTGAATGTGTTATTGCGGAAATGTTTCTGATGTGGACTAATTGAATTTTCTAGCTTGAATGAATGGTTGCAAAATGATTGCTTGCCTATTTTTGAGCTAACATGTTGCTGTAAATTGTCTTGTAGTGACTATTGTCCCGTACTTCTCTTGAGGTTGTTATAAATGACTGAATGTGTTATTGCGGAAATGTTTCTGATGTGGACTAATTGAATTTTCTAGCTTGAATGAATGGTTGCAAAATGATTGCTTGCCTATTTTTGAGCTAACATGTTGCTGTAAATTGTCTTGTAGTGACTATTGTCCTGTACTTCTATTGGATTGTGTTGGCTATGAGCTTAAAACTCTGCACCCTATCTCATGCTATGTGACATTCACAGCTAGCCAGTACAAGTCTAGTCAACAGCAGTATATTACGAACTGTTGCCTATGAGCTAACAAATGAAGCACTTTATGTTTTGTCTATAATAATAAATAAATAAATATAAGATTAAACAGTTAAACTAACTTGCTCAAAAAACAGGTTCATGTTTCAACTTTGATAACAGGTTTTAGGAGATGAATCATGAAATTAGTTTAATTGTGGGATTTTGTATTCAAGGATCCACTAGTTTGACGTAAATGAATTGATTTTGTAAAACAAATTTTGGGACAATGATTTTTTTTCTGATATTTGCTTTGCCATTGAAAATGTGCTGGAAACATTCCCAGCTGTTTGGCAATGGTAAAAATAACTTACCTTTTCTATATGCTATCCTGTTTCTGCTTTGAATTTATGATATACCATTTTAAGTTTGATAAGGAAAGTTTTTTCTCCTTTTCAAACTGGAAAACACTTGGCCTCCAGGAAACTAAAGAGCCCAAGTTTCAATTCCCATTTTGGAACAAACATACCAAACTATTGGACCTTACACTAATTTCATCTCAATTCCTTAGTACACTCATAATAGAAATGTTAATTATTTTGAGTTTGGTTGTCAAAGTTATTCATAGTTTATGATCTCCTTCACACCTATTTGGCCATTCCTCAGGGCTTATGCTGTTGAAGAATAAATACACGCTTTAGTTGAAAGAATGCTGTCAGCTTTATTTGTTGAGTTTTAGCTCTGATTAAAAAATTTCCAGTCTTCCAAAAATTTATGGTTTCGTTATATATTCTTGCTTTGATAGCAATAAAATTGGAAGGAGACTTCCAAGGGACAGTAGGGAGCCAGCAGTTTAATTACTGGTTGATTGGTTGGAGCTAGCTTTGCTAATTTGCTTATTGTAGAATTGGAAGCTGGTGTACTCATTGTATTTAGTTTGGCATCATGACACTTCAATTATTCTGCAAAATTAGTTATGGAGGGTGGGTGTTGTGGCATTTGGCATGTGAATTATTGATGTGGTGGGATCATGGAAAGGTGCCGAGAAAGACCTTGGAAGCTTTCGCTGAATGGATGGATTTCCATGATCTTGCTGATACTTTCTATTTTGCAGTTCTGTTAATTAGTCAATATATGTTCATCTTATAT
>Ga0325414_1009105_pt1 | contig 10476 bp, 1 predicted proteins | sample PopdelMetagenome_8_FD_206183 | JGI IMG/M metagenome (GOLD analysis project Ga0325414, IMG submission 206183) | Populus deltoides microbial communities from Bellville, Georgia, United States - Leaf-PdKOR-R3 | ecosystem: Host-associated > Plants > Phyllosphere > Phylloplane/Leaf | place: USA...
GTTCATTTATAGAGTGAGAAAGAGATCAAGTGGAAATTTTTGTAATTAATGACGATAATTGAGGTTTATGATTTTTAATTGTTTTTGTTGATATTGTGGATTTCTTTAAGGGCCCACAAATATGGATTGAGAAGAGTTTAAATAGCACGGATTTTTAGATGGAGGTAACGGTTTTAATATTTTTTTAAATATTTTTTATTTAAAAATATATTAAAATAATATATTTTTTATTTTAAAAAAATATATTTTGATATTATAAAATTTTTAAAACTAAAAAATTTAAATTTTTGTCAAATAATATTCGGACCGTGTTTTTAAATATTATTATAGAAATATAATGAAGTATGGTTGAATTAAAATTAGATAGATTTTTTTATTGTAATATCCAAAATGAGATTGAAAAACAAATTGGGTTATAGAATTAACTTATAGTTTGTGGGATGAACGTAAATTGATTATTTTTATTAAATAATTTTATTCTATTAAAAAATAATTTAAATTAATTTTTTACCGTTGGATTAATTATTAAAAACCAAGTCAAATTAAATTAGTTTTATCCTATTTTTCCGGTTTATCTTGCCGATCTAGATTGATAATTTTTTAAATCAATGGATTAATTTTATAAATAATAGATAAGGATATTTTTTAAACTTGTGGATTGGGTTTCTTAATAATATTAAAAGTTGACCAGTAATTGCAATATAACTATATATACATATATGCTCATTAAATTTTGGATAAGCTTAGGATTTTTTTTCATATATATAATCAACTTATCTACTGCTGCCGTGTTTGATATTGTAATTAAAAATTATTTTTAAAAAAATTAAATTTTTTTAATTTTTTTAAATTAATATATTTTTGTTGTTTTATATTATTTTAATATACTGGTATCAAAAATAATTTTTTAAAATAAAAAAATATTTTAATATATTTTTAAATAAAAAATAATTTAAAAAACAAGTATCACTATATTTTTAAACATCATCTTGCAATTACATTAGAGAAAAAGTGTTGATCTTAAAAATTTAATTAAAATATTAAATAAATAAATAAATAAATAAATAAAATACAGATCAACCCAGCGAGTTGAGTCAAAACCAGACAAACTAAAATCTTGAACAAGTTTTACAAATTTAAAACGAGAGTTGTAATTAACCCGGTCAAAGAAGGTTGACTTTCCGGTTGATTACAAACCACTGTTTTGCTTGTTGTTTTGATGGATAGTTTTCACCCATGGTTTTGTCATTAAATAATTGGGTGCGGTGCATGTATAAGGATATGTACATGGTTTATGATTTTATATTTTATTTTTATTTTATTTTGCTCTTCTCTCAGCTGCCATGTCAGCTATCGGTCTTGCTACTGTATTGCCCCTGGAAAGGAAGCATGAAATTCATTATATAAAATTATCAAGAAAATAGTTTTTTAATATTACACGCATACACTATGATTGGTTCGTTGAGATCGTGCTTTTCTTGATTTATAATCTTCTATTAAAGGACTGTCACGTGTACATATCATATATAGTTATCATATGTATGTATGTATGTATGTATGTATGTATGGAACATCCAAAAAGGAACAGGATTTTGTTTGACATTTTTCAAAACCACTCTGATCACTGTCGCATAGTTTCCTTCAATGACATTGGTACGAATCTACGTAATTCTACTTTACTTGATTATTATATAATAAAAAACATCATCTTCAATTTTTAATTGTCATTAAAATAATTTAAAAATATAAAAAAATAATTTAATATAAATAAAATTTAAATTTTTATAAAAATATTTTTCAACCACGGGATATAAATATATTAATACATACCAATGCCACCTAAAAATTCCCTTCCCGACAGAACTAAAAGCTAAACATTTTTTTCATATATAGAGCTAACCCGATTTAATATGGAAAACTTGCAATTCCAGTCATCAAATCAGATAACCCAATAAAAAATAAATTTATAAAATATTATAAAACTCATTTCTCAAATAATAAAAAATAAACAAAAAAATACAAGCAAACTCGAGTAAGGACACCAAATTCAAGTATCCAAATCATGTTTTAATATTTCCTTGCAAATACTGCATTCCCTGTGGCAAAGCATATCATATGAAATAAATATATTTTGGAATATGTATAACATATTTCATAAAATATGCTTTGATGTAAATATTTTATAAACTATAATGTTTGCTTGCAAATACTGCATTCCCTATAGCATTGTTTCCTCCCCCTCCTCTATTCTTTATTGCAAACTCAAACTTTATTATAAAAAAACTAATGAATTATTGAACCAAGGAGACAGAATTTGACTCATGGGGGCAGGGAAATAGGGTCCACCATCGCGTAGGCCATGCACATTGTCATCATGAGGATGAGACATGACTCCACCCAACCTCCACAGCTAAGCAACACCAGCCTTTTTCAAGGACATGACCAGAAGACTTATGATTCATGTGGGTGGTAAATTTAGGCTGTTATTTAAATATGATTGTGGGGTTTAAAATATTTTTTTATTTAAAAATATATTAATATGGTTAGAAATACCTTTCCAAACGGGGCGTTAACTTTTTTTGAGTTTTTTTATTTGCATGAATATCCAAACTAGTTTGTACATATCTCTATTAATATCACGGATTTTAAAATTAATAATTATATAAGTATTTAATAATTTTAATATTTATAATACTTAAATTAATATATTTTAAAATATAAATTTAAAATTTAACCGGTTAACTTCCTTGACGTGGAAGGGAAGCTATATCCCTGTGGGACAGTCGTGTAGTTGAGCTGTAATTGGTGTATGGATTTATGCGTAAGCAGAACTTATATCAAGAAAATAAAGTGGAGGTGGACTTGTCAACGCGCGCGCACAGCTGCAAATTAAGATCTGAGCAATACATCTGTTTTTCTCCAGCTAGCTTCTCTGTCAGTGGACCTTTTTGTAGGTTTGAATTACCTGTCAAGCAGTGAGTTTGCTGAAACTGTGTGCCTAGGAAAAAGGATTATATTTAGAACATCAAGGCACGTTTGTTTTGTATAAAGCATTTTTTACGAGAATATTTTATTCTTTATGAATTTTCTAAAATGATTTATTTCTTATTGTTTCAAGAAAAAATTACAATATTTGTTGTAAAAATAATTATGATATTAATAATATTAATAATAACAATGATAATTATAAAATAATGATTATTATGATAGTGATAATAATAATAATAATGTTGAAATTATTATAAATTTAAAAAATTACAATAAAATAATGGTTATATTAAAAATAAAGTGATCATTTCAAAGTAATATTATGAGTTGTTAGTTCAAATTAATATTATTAAGAAGTTGATTAAATAATATTTTATATTATTTATTTGTTAATGTTTGTTTTGGACTAAAGAAACCCTATCTTTTAACATTTTCTTTGTATAAAAAAAATAAGTTATGATAACTTATTTATTAAAAAACAAATTTGATTAATTTATTTTTTATGAACCGTGGAGGTATTTACGGACAATTTTTTATTTCATTGAGATAATAAATGTGAAGGGTCGAATCAATAAAAATGGTTTTTTTTATTAGAGAATACCAACATCATTGTCTAATTAACTAGTAATTATATCGATTTATATTGATATAAAAAATTGAAGATATAATAAATAAATACAATACTTCAAATCCGAATTATAATAATAAAGAAATAATATTCAACTAAGTGTTCGAAATTTTAGGAGAACCATATGAATTAAAATCTTCATGAAATTTAATTCTAATATATAGATAATTTGAAAAAGTAGATTTAATATCTCATTTGAAAAATGTCATTTTAAATGAAAACTTAAAGTAAATGGGACACCAATCACGAGATAACTTCCTAATTTGACATCCATTAATTTTGGATGATTTTATATATATATATATATATATATGCACATACCTCAAATATATGTTATTATTTTATTTTATATTGAATACCAAATAGTATATATTCATATAAATACTCAAAACTTGATAAATACTATATGAATATTTAATTTTTTCACTTGTTATAAAGAAATGAGGTATGAATATAGTAACAACTCTATCCATTAATATCCATTACCATCTCTAATTATTTTCAATAATTTTTGCTCCATTTTAAAACATGTGGGATTGTAACAAATAATTCTATTGTTTAATCTAAAAAAATTTAAAAAAATTGACTAAAACTAATCGAGGAGAGAAAATCAATGTTCCCCTCGTCAAAAAGAATTGTTCAAATAAATAATATATATTTTTAATTTTATCATCTAATATTATATTTATCGTGATTTTGTAATGCCTGTGCAAAGAATGCAAGTTCTCCAAAATAAGAACGAGTAATCATCTAGATAGTGGTCCAGTGGTAAGAAATTAGGATCAAGAAGTTTGCTTTCTCTATGATCTCAGGTTCGAGCCCCCTATGGTTGCTTATATGATGGCCACTGGAGATTTACATCGTCGTTAACTTTAAGACCCGTAAAATTAGTCAAATTACATATAAACTGATCAGAACATCCTTATTAAACTAAAAAGAAACAAAATATTTTGTCATTTTAGCAAAAGAAATCTTTCCTCCATGTTAAAGTTCACGTGCGCCTTCTAGAAACTCACGCGACTTGTACTAGATTCTATAGTTTTGAAAACCCAACCAACAATTTGTTTGCTTTTTATCCAAACGACAATCATCATCCTGACCTGTAGGCTGTAGGTATCCTTGGAGGCTCTCTTGTCAGCACAGATTCCCAGATTGAGGGAATAGCAACAGCCGGGTTTATTTTTTTTATTTAAAAAAAAAAAACACCAAAACCTACTCGAAACTCATTTAAATCTAATCCAAAATATATATTTATATTATATAAATATATTTATAAAATATTTAGATTTTTTAATATAATATATACTTATCTTAATATAATATAATATAATATATACTCATAAAGAACTCATTTCACAATTAAAGTTGAGTTGATATCTTTATTTAACTTATCATCTATACCTTATGTAAAAATCTTGTAAAGAACTCATTTTACTATCAAGATTATGTTGACTTATCATCTATATTTTATTTAATTTTATCTATTATACTTTTTATTTGAGAATTTTTTTATTCTTATCTAATCTTTTTTTTTACATATTCCAATTAAAAGAATAATTTTTTTGTATATTTTCAATAATAATTCTAAAACTGTAATCATCAGTAAATCTACTAAACCCTTTCCTTTGTATAAATGATAAAATAAATTTTATTTTATAGATTACATTCTCCTACTATTTTAAATATATATATATTTTAAATTATTACCCCTATTTTAGATAGGGGTAATTATTTCCGGTTCGGTTTGATTTTTATCAAAAAAAAGCAATTAAACTGATTTTTTTTAAAAAAATCAAAACTGAACCAAAACCGGTTCAAACTGACCGGTTTCGATTCGATTTGGTTTTTTAGGACAAAAACTGGTTTGGCTCGGTTTTTTGCTGGTTTGGCTTGGTTTTTTTGGTTTCGGTTCGGTTTTTTCGGTTTTAGACTTATAAAACCAGAACCGAACCAGCTAGTTTTTTTAAAATTTTAATCGGTTTTTTTTCACGATTCGATTTTTTCGGTTATTTTTTTCTGGTTTTCTCAGTTTTTCAGGTTTTTTGCTCACTCCTAGTTTTAGGCGGTGTTTTTTGTTTTTTTTAAATAACTTCATTAATTAATTTAGAATATTTTACTTGTTAGTATATTGTCTATCAATTTTGTTTCTCAGATAAGAGTAAGCAGAACAAAATCAATATGATATGGATCAACCTTTCTTCTTGCATCAAGAACTTACCAATCTCCTCCTTATTTTTATTCGGAAGTTCTTTGTGTTTTCACGTCTCTTCGAGACCCTGAAAAATACAAAAATCATCACTGCAAAAAGATAAAAAGATAACGATGACCCCTTCAGTAACTATTAGATGGGTCAGAATCTGATTCACATAGAAAGAAGTCTTGAACTTCAGAATCATCTTCAGCATCGGGCAATCTTCCAAAGGTGGAATCAGCTTTTATCTCTGAAAGACCTGGGGAGAAGCTATTGCAAGGCAAATCATTATTTTACTTTACAGGTTTCCCAGATTCCTCGGAGTCTTTTTGCGCAGGACTGTCGAAGATTGATGCGGGATTCCTCTTGTTTGAGTCACCGTAAAGTACTAAAGTGCATTGTGCGTGTAGTAGAGCTCCGATTCTTTTTTCTGCGATAGCAATGAAGAGCCTCACAGTCTCGAGCGACTGTTCATACTAGTTTTGAATACGAGACACATCAATGTCAATTGTCACCATCGTATACAAAAGCAACAACATTAATGGTAAGAAGAGAATATGCCAGATGCAATGTTTCCCTTTCCAAAATAGTAAGAAGGGAGGCTGCAAATGGTAAAACAGAGGCGAATAAAGTATCGTTGCAGGGTACGTTCTTCTTGAGCAAGAACATGAGCAAAATCACTAATAATGGTATTACAAAGGCCATATAAGAGTCAAGCTGAAAATTAGTATAATAGTTCTACACATAAAATCATGCAGTGGAGTTTCAAGGACAACAAAAGGTTACGAATTAAGAGTTCAAAAGACTCACTGATTATTCAAGAACACTCTTGTTTCCAAAACCTGGATTTATGATGACTTGATCGTGGATTAGTATTACCTGAACCAGTATTGGCATGCAAGACTACAGCCAGAAATCAGTTGACTGGTCTTTAATCTCATCCTAGAGGTCGCAAACTCCCTGTTGCCAGAGAAATTGTAGTAATTATTGATGAATATTTTAATAGGAAATAAACTAGAAAAAATATAAGATTTAATTTGGTTCGATAATGTATTTATATTAACAAAAATGAGAAGTTTTTATTTTTTATAATATCCTTTATCGTATCGCAAGGACATTACTCACACACCTCCAATTTATTAATCATCTATGGTAATAAAACAACAAATAAATCTTAGAAAGACATACATCTTCGTTCCACTTTGCTTCACTCGATATATTATAAGCTACAAACTACAACAATTTCTTAAATAATATATAATGGGAACAACAATGGTAAGTTGATGCCAAATACATCATATTAGTACATTAACCCATGCTTCGTAGAATATCAATATCAATTTTTTTAAAATGTAAAAAATTACATTAAAAGCATAGAGAATGCATTAAACATTTCGAATCTTACATTTTCATGCTAGATCCAAGCGCCTTGAATCTAACAACCTTGTAAGATCTAAGCAACTTAGGTTTAACAGCCTTGCCAGACACATCAAACCCAAGCACCTGAGCTAGCAACCATGCCAGGTCCATGCCTAGGTCTGACACCAAACATGATTGCCAGACCCAAGGTGTTTGAGCTTGGTGTTTTTTTGGGCTTGGCTTGACATGGGTCAACCCGAGAAAATTTTAAAAAATTATTTGAGATTTTAATATTTCATTTGAAAATATTAAGAAACAATTCATGTGAATATAAGTTAAGACTATTTCAAAAGATTTTTTTATCTCACATTGAAAAAACACAACTTTTTTCTTGTGAGTATATATATATGGGCTTTAAATCTTATATTGAAAATATAAAATATTTTTTTAGTATTTATACAAGAAACTTTGATATGGGTTAGTAACTAACTGAAAAAGATGAAAAAAGAGGGGTCTATGATTAGGGGAAAAACACATTTGAAAAAAAATGTCTCTATCAGGTTTTGCTGGGTCACCCGAGTCCTAGGCTGACCCTCCGTATCGAGTCGGGTTTGATAACTATACTTAAACAGCAAAAAGTGAGCTTGAGAGCGTTAATTATAACTTATTCCATTCTTCTCTAGTGTAATAAAACCAATTAATTAATCCTTAAAATTTCAAAATATAGATTTAGGTTTGCTTTTGCATTGTTATTTTTGAATGTTTTTAAATTTTAATTTTTACTCAGGCGCCTGAGCTTGACAATCATGCCAGACGCATGCATCTTTTTTTGAATACTAGACCTAAGGCGCTTGGGTCTGGCACCCATGATGCCAGACCCAAACATGGCTGCCAGACCCAAGGTATTTTTGCTGGCATGGTTGCCAGACCCTAGGTGTTTGGACCTAGCATGGTTGCTAGACCCAGACGTGGGCCAATCGATTACCGACAACAACCCAAGCACTATCTGTTTACACGCGCCATACCATGTGGAAGAGGACATTACTGCGCATTTAGTAAGACGACAGATGACCAGATTTGACCATCAAAAAACATCACACGCCTCTTCTTAATGACACGGATGTTACCCTTTCATTGAAAAAGAAAAAGAAAATAAAAAAATGTCTCGTGAAAAGATAAAAAATTAAAAATAAAACTAGTATTACAATTCACAATAAAAAGAACTCTTGATCTATATTGATTTTTTCACCCCATATAAATTTGGTTATAATGAAGCTACATACTACTACGAGGACATTTCAAGTGTTCAAAGAAGTCAAAGTGCAACCATGCTATTGCATCGCAAATTAAAACACAGACACACAAACACCATAAGCATCTGGAAAGAGGAAATCTTAGGCAGCTGATAGTGTTGGAAGCCGCAGCAACAGCACGCACCTTCTTTTTCAACAACACATCCAGCGCGTAACTTTTGGCTGCACACAGTTCTTCCCTCTATTAAATATGATGGTACCTTTGAACATGGTTCTTCCCCACCACTCAATCTGGCATGGCCAAATTTGCAAATGACCTTTACAGTTTCGTGCTTCTTTCAGTGCGCATATGCATATTAAAGAATGACACCTCCAAGTAATCCTCTTCTGCCATCTTTTTCATGAAAAAACCGCTGCTCAGGACCCTGCATTTTAGGAAATTCATGCCGCTTGAGTCCTTCAATCACTCTGTCTTCCTTAATTTTGGCCTGTGATTGATCCTCACATTCGCCCCTCAATTCTTTTCCATTACACATACTAGTAATAGAAACATTGATTCCTCCATCTTTTTTGCAGGATGCTTTGTTCTTTTATCTTTTTTTTTTTAAAAATATATTTACCATGGATATATATTAGATGCAACCCACATGCGAGTGATCACTCTCAGAAACTAAACCACCAGGAAGAGCTTGCTAACTTAAGTTTCTTAGTCGGTTTAAGATTGTAGTAGCAGCGGTTGCAGTTCAAAGTGTTTTTCGCTTAGAAATATATTAAAATGATTTTTTTTATTTTTTTAAAATTATTTTTGAGATCAGCATATCAAAACGATATGAAAACATAAAAAAATAATTTTTAATAATTTTTTTTTAAATTTAAGAAAATGTAGTTTGTAATGCATTTCTAAACGGAGTCTTATTCGATCGCACACTTAAATATGAATTGATAAATATAAATAGAAACATCATTTGACTGTTACTAGTTGAGCTGCTCAATTCGTAACAAAAACTAGAATTATATTTTGCATTATATCTTAAGTTCATCATATCCATTCAACTATCCTAAGTCTCAAATTCAATCACTAATTACAATAAACAAATAAAATACTAAACATCAAGATTTGCAGCAAAGAGCAATGCAAGATTCCAACAAAACCAGAAACAAAAAGGATCAGTTCATGCATCTTTACCCTCTCAAAGTTCTTAGTCTTAATTCTCTCTTCTTCGTTGGCAAATTTCTGCCTCCTCTTCAAAATTCATTTTGGTTAAGTTTTATATTTTTTAAAATCAAACAAGTTTAATTTAAGTTAATAAACCTTTGATTGAACTATTTTTAATATGCTTTGATTAATGAGCTTTTAGTTGATTTATTTTTCATAGATTTTAAATAAAATAACCCGATCATTGGTTCATTTTTTAGTTTCTAAAATCTAAAATTAAAATCGAAACAATCCGATTTGTTTTTCAAAAAAATTCTAATTAAAATTATCCAATAAATATATCAAAATTTTTAATTCCAGTAATTTCAAATTGATTTTTAAGTATTCCAAAAAAAATACGATTAATTTGATAGCCCTTCCTGATTTTACGAGATAGTTTTTTTTATATATAAAAAAACAAGTTATTTAAACAAAGAAAAACTACTTTTAAAAATTGAATCAAAAGATGTTTAGTTTAGCGTTTGATATTATAATGTAAGATATTTTTTAAATGTGTTTTTTATTTTAAAATATATTAAAATATTCATTCTTTGTTTTTAATATTGGTATATAAATATCAATGAAGTGTTGGTCTAGCGGTTAAGGTACTGCTATATCTCTGTAAGGCTGAAAATACAAGTTCGATCTCTAGAAAATGCACTTATTAGAAGGGGCAGCCATAAATCCCGAACGAGACTAATTTCATCCTTTAAAAAGAGATAAAAATACCCAAATAAAAAAAATATTAATATATAAAAACCATCAAACGAAACATAATCTATGGGACCTTTTGATGGATGAACAATACCATCTACAAATTCAATTAAAAAATGGGATTGAGAATTTGATTATGGGATGAGTT
>Ga0325414_1009106_pt1 | contig 10475 bp, 6 predicted proteins | sample PopdelMetagenome_8_FD_206183 | JGI IMG/M metagenome (GOLD analysis project Ga0325414, IMG submission 206183) | Populus deltoides microbial communities from Bellville, Georgia, United States - Leaf-PdKOR-R3 | ecosystem: Host-associated > Plants > Phyllosphere > Phylloplane/Leaf | place: USA...
GGGATCTTTTTGAGACCAATAGGTTAGCTAACCTACTCTCACGTAATGGCTAAAACTGTTTCCATAAGGTGTCTACCTATATTATCATATCCAATAAATTATGTTTGTTTTTATGAATATCCATATTCATAAATTTTATTTTTGAGTTTCTATAAGGGGAAAAGAAAATAAACAGAAACAATGTTTTGAGAGCTCAATCTCCTTGAAATCATGGAAATATAGAAAGAGCTATTTTTGAAAAATTACTAGAAGGATATGTAATTTATGAGAAGTGAGATAGGTAGAATAATTGGTTTGCTTGAACAAAATCTTTAGACTAGGCCATCTTGTGAAGGGCCCTCGAATAAAGATAATTCTTTGGAAATGTGCACATCACAACACATTCCCATAACTCCTAAAACTTTGAACATTCCTCTTGGTTCTCATTCACATCTGGTAGGGGTTACTCAATAAGAAGCAATGATTAACACTGGACCCCTTAACTAATATTCCCAAAATTACTCATAAAAAAATCTTCAAAGAAAAGTCTATAGAAAAATCAGAGGCTGAGAAGTTCTTAGAGATTGAAAAATGTTTAAGGGAAATTGAGGGTTTGAATATGTATGATTTTATAAAGGTAATTAGAATGTACTTGATACTAGATATATTCATCCCATGAAAGTTCAAGGTGCTAATTGAGGGTATAAATATGTATGATTCTACAAAGACATATGAAATGTGCTTAATACCTGGCATAGTCATCATATGAAAGTTTAAGGTTCTTGAATTCACCATGTATAAGGCATTGGATTTCTTAAGACCCACTTCAGTATCAACTGTATCAAGATGGCCAAAGTAATTAATTATGACAAGCTTCTTATCCATTTCTTCCATGAAAGTTTAAGTGGTATTGCCTTGACCTAGTATATGAGCCTACATGTAAACAAGATCAGAAAGTGGACAAATCTGATCGATGCATTTATATGCTAGTATAAGTTTAACACGAAAATTCAATAAAGATAAAGATATTTATCGCTAAATCTAATAGTCAGGTAAGTTAAACTAAACTTCATAAATAAGATAGCATTTGATTTTAGGGTAGTCGATTTCTAATAAGAATATTTATTTTAAGGCAGTCGCCTTCTAATGAGATTATTTATTAATTTGAGTGTATTCACCTTCTAATGAGACTATTTATTTGAATGTAATCATCTTCTAATGAGACTATTTATTTAATTATTTGATTATGAGGGTAGTCAACTTTTGATAAGACTTGTTTTGATTTTTAAATCTTTTGAGGGTGACGCATACCTCGTGATCACATGATCACACAAACCACAATCAAAATTGAAATCTGATCCTGAAAAGTCGAAAGAGGTCTGATAGGAGTGTGACACAATGAAAACCTGTTCTAAGGCACCAACACTATTGGAATGAAGTCAAATGACGCCACGAAGCTAGTTAATCTTTGATAAGTCAGATTTACTTCATTCAATAATAAAAAAATTCAAGAATCTCTCTCACATGTTAAAATGAAAAGCTCATAATTATTATTGATCAAAAGGTTGCCGAAATTTAGGCTTATAAAAGTTTAAGTACTAAAAAATTAACCCTAATGGACCTACCCTTATGGGCTGAATTGACCCGCTTACAAAACTAACCCAGAACCTATACTTGTGGAAAAATACAGTTTGTTTTGACCTATATAGAAAGTTTTTCCTAAACTCCAATTCATCTAAAATTTTACCTTAACATAGAAAAATACATCTGGAATCTTCTAGTAAAATTTTATTTTGATCTAACAGTTTGATTTAGAGTTATGCTTAATAGTGTAAAATTGTATGGTATGGAATTTTACGCCTAATTCTAAATCTGAACTTGTTTGGATCGTATCATTCCCTCTCTCTTCAAGATGATTCGTCCTCGAATCACCAATATGTTTAATGGACCTTAGCCTCTTGTTGAAGCCTTTGAAGTTGTTTTCTTGCACGCATTTGTCTTTAACAACATTATATGAAAGTAGTAGCTGATAATAATTTCAAATAAGCATGTTTTGCCATCCACTTGCATATATATTTTTGAATAATAAGCACTACTACCCTCTTTCATTTTTCATCATTTTGACGCTGAACTAAAGCTCTCAATTCTTCATGTTTTTTATTTGTTTCTTTATAAATCTTTACAAGTCGTTCAACCTCGTGCTCTTTATCTAACCTCATAGAAGCATTATGATAATAAATATTTGAAACTTGTAACCTCTGTTTCTCTTCATTAATCATATTGAATATCTTCCAATCAGCCCCACTAATATGTTTCTTTATTGAATCCATATCATCTTTCAACTTCTTCATCACCCTAGTAAGCAACTCAAGTTGTTAGGTGAAAGTTTATATCTGAAAGGTGTTATCCATTTTCGGTGTCGCGGAGTCGTTATTTTCAGACATCGTTGAATCTATAAGAATTGATTAGTAGTAAGAAAAATATATCCTCACCACTCTCGTATTTCATAAAATTCAAGGTTTTCACTCAATCATTCTCACTACACCATTTTACATAATTCAAGGTTTTCACTCAATTATTCTCATTATGCCATTTACCTCTCATCTCACCTTCTCGCGGTTCTTTCAGAACAGAAAATCAATGAACCAAAGTAAATGGATTTCACAACATAATCCAATTATAAAATATAGACTTAAGAATCAATAATATACTAAAAGCAAACAAAACAAAACTACAATTATGATTTCGCAAGAAGGAATGGAAATTCATATAAATTGTGGACGAAACAAAGACACAAAATAAAACAGAAGTGAAAATTAATAAAGACACATATTTGACTCCTAAATAACCCAAATATAATATAAACAAAATGATTTGGTCGACAATAATAGACAACATGTCTTGGAACTTGACACAAATCTGACATATTACGCAATCTTAAAGCACTAAAATTGAAACTCGAACCTAATATTATTAGAATGATCTCAAATTCAATATATAGTATCCTGATACCCAAAAAAACTATATATCTCAGTTTATAGGTCATTATTCTCTTATGCCTAAGTATTGAAACCAGTGATGATTAGTTTGTGGCACAATTGAACCCTGAATTGAAACCTCATGAAAATGATATCAAAATAAGACAAAATTTAGTATGTAGTGTGATTTCACTCCTGGTAAGAAGTATATGGAATCTTAATTAATTATAATGTTAATTGCTTAAGGTTATTTGTGACTTGTGTTTCTGTGGCAGGATTAGAACAAACTTTTAATAACATTTTCTTTTAACTTTTAAGCTACCGATATGTTTAAGGACATTAATTAAATGAAATATTAATCTTTTTTATTTTTTTTGTACTAGGATGCCACATACACAAAAAAGAAGAAGATTGATGCAAACACTGAAAACTTAACGAACACTAGGAAAACAAAAATTGCAGAATGATATGACCTGTTCTCGGAGCTTATCTCTGATACCAACTGACGTGGATCTCATAATCAAGTGGTCATGCAACCCACAATTAAAAATGAGATCTGATCTTGGAAAGCCAAAAGAGGTCTGATATGAGTACGACATAATGAAAACTTATCCTAAGGCACTAACATTATTGAAATGAAGTCAAACGACACCACAAAACTAGTTGTTTTTTGAAAAGTCAGACTCAATTTGTTCAAGAACCAAATAATGTAAGAATCTCTCTCATACATTAAACTGAAAAGTTCAAAATTATTATTGATCAAAAGGTTGCCAAAACTTAGTCTTACAAGAGTTCAAGTACTTCTGAAAAATTTACCCTAATGGATCTACTCTTGTGAGCTGAATTGATCCACTTACAAAATTAACCCAAAACCTATACTAGTAAAACCAAATCCTGATCCAAACAAGCCTTGGATCCTAGATGAAAACAAAGTATTATTTAAAGCCCAAACAAGTATTGGGCTATAGCTAAAATAAAAAAAATAAAACCTATAAGTTAATCCCCTATACTGTTGTGAGAAGAGAAGAAAAAAAAACAATGCAAATATGATATAAAGCTTATTTATAGCCTTCAATATTACCCAATGATCCTAGAAACCAATATGTCATTAAATATCACCAGCTTTTATTTCCTTGTGTAGCTAAGATGAATAAGGAATTCTTGTAAAAAACAGGATTTTGGAACATTAATGAATAGTTGCTACACTTGGAAATTATGTTGCAGCCCATTAAAGATCTTTGTAGAACTAGGAAATTTTCAAAACAAGTTGTCACATTCTTGTAGGAAAAGGATCTTTGCTAAATAAGAAGTCCTTAAGTCAAAAGGAAGTTAATAAAAAATTTATACAGTCTATTCTGACCTATATCACAAGTCTTTCCTGAACTCCGATTCACCTTAAAATTTACCCCAACATAGAAAAATACCTTTGGAATCTTCTGGTAAAGTTTTATCTCGATCTAACAGTTTAATTTGGAGTTATGCTAAATAGCATAAAATTAAATGGTAGGAAAATTTATGCCAAAATATGAATCTGACCCTACTTGGATCGTATCAGAGAGTAGTTGCCTCTTGATGAGACTTGTTTTGAATATTTTAAGGGTAGTCCCCCTCTCAATGATACTTTTTTTTTAATTGATTTGAGGGTAGTTTACTTTTGATGAGACTTGTTTTATTTTGTTTTTTTAATGGTTTTGGGATAGTCATCTCTCAACGAGACTGTTTTATTTTAAAAAAAATCTTTTCAGTGTTATTTTTGTTTTCTTTACAAACTTACTATACAAAGTCAAAAGAAAATAATTTTACAATGACTTTGAGTCGTAATTAATTGTAAAGAGATGATAGCTATTAATGTGGGACCTCCATGGATATAAAGATCTAGAAACCCACAGTCAAATCAACTATTCTCAAGAAATCTAAATTCACACTTGTGATTGAGTTTTACATAACGGTAACCTATATCGAGGCTCCAAGACTGTATAAACTGAACCCCCACCTGATAGTTATGAAGAGATGCAAACGAGAAGTATGAAAGAGACCATAAGTCTTTGTTAATTCTTTGATGAGTTAGAGTAGTTCAATGAAGAACTAAATTAAAAGAATTTCCTTTCCCACACATAATAGATTATTCTGAAATCATAGTTTATATATATAAAAAAAACATAAATACAAGCTAATTAACCTTATTGATACTAAGTAAAAACATCATAAAGAATGTTGGAAAAATAATAAAATAGTTCTAAATAAAATAGGAAAAAGAATCTTGAATCAACTTGGAAACTAATATAAAACCACCTCTAATGTCCTTGAATGATAAGAAAACATTGCCAACAAGAAAATCCACAAAACAAAAAGAAACACAAGTTGTAGATATGGAAACCCTTGCCAAAATAATCCCAACTATTGCCATCTATATTGTCTTTGTAGAAAAGAAATCCTTACTAAATAAAAAGTCCATAATCATAAGGAAACTAGTAGCAAAACCTGTATAGAAACTTCTGGCATGTATCATGATGCCTTTATAAATTTTGATTGATTTAAAATTTTAATACAATATAAAACAAGACCTTTGGAAGCTTTTAGAAAAATATCATCTCAATCCAATAGTCGAATTGAGTGTTATACTTGTTAGAATAAAATTACACATTATAAAATATTAAGCCAAAAATTGAATCTAATTGTCCAACCCTTGCATGGATCGTATCATTCCCTCTCTCTTCTAAAGGATTCTTTCTCAAATCACTAATAGAAATAATGGTAAGATCTAAAGCAACAATAGCACCTATTAGCCTCTTATTTAAGCATTCAGAACTCTTGTTTTTTGTTTTGCTATTTTTTACCTACAACGACACTCTGTATTCAAACACTTATCAAATCTCATATTCATCCTTTGAAGTTGCTCTTCCATGATCCGTAACATGAATGATTGGTTTTCCCTCTTTCTTGGTAGGGATGTATCATCTTTGAAAGACATTATTTTAGTAGCAAGAAAAATATATCCTCACACACTCTCTTACGTGCTTATACTCAATAGATGTCACCCCCTTGTGTTTCACATAAATTTGACTTTTCACTATAATAAGCTCACCTTTTACCTCTTACCACTAAATCAAAACAATTAATCACTTAATAATGCAATCTAAAATAATATAAAAACTCAAAAAGCAATAAAAAAAATAAAAATTATCAATACAAAACAATGAATACAAAATCACGAATAGCAAAACAAATTCATGCAAAATATGAATGAGACATGAAACAAAATTAGAAAAATAAAAGAACTAATGAAATAAACTCAAATAACCCAACTAAACAAAGAAACTAATTTTTATTTCTTTGACTTAGCCAAAACTTAACAATAAAGAGAATATTGGTGCAAAACTACCCGTTATGAATTGTTTTAAACTTTTGGCAATAACCCAACAAAATATACCTAAATAACAGCAAAAGTTAAGATATGACAATAATTTATCTTAATAAAAAAAAATTGATTTGAGTTGCCAAATCCAAGTTTTGTGGAAAAAACCTAAATATATATATATATATATATATATATATATATATATATATATATATATATATATTATATTTGTGGGATTTCTTAGATCTTTTTTTTTTTTGAATTGTAGACAACCAGATCGCAATTAGTATGCTTTTTTTAAAGCTTTTTTTCAAATAGTTTCTAGATGATAACAACGATGAAATAACACGAAAACTAAAGGATAAAATAATATAACTTTATTTAGAGCCTTGCTCTGATACCGGCTGATGCATACCCCGTAGATAAAAAGATCAAGAAACTTATAGTCAAATTGACTTTTTCACAAGAAAGCTAAATTTAGACTTGTGATTGAGCTAGACATGATGATAACCTATACCGAGGTACCAAGAATGTATAAACCAAACCCACACCCAATGATTATAAAGAGACGTGAATGAGAAGTATGAAAGACACCATGCAACCTGGTTAATTCTTTGATAAGTTGGACTAGTTCAATGAAGAACCAATTTAAGATAATTTCCTCTCCCATAAATCATAGATTATTCTAAAATCAAAGTCTATATAAAAAAAAAAACCTAATTACAAGCTAAATAACCCTATTTATATTAGGTAAAACATCCTAAACAATGCTGAAAATAATAAAATATTTCTAAATAAAATAGGAAAAAACCCTAAATCAACTAGGAAACTAATACAAATCTCGTATAGTATCTTATAGATCTTATCGCAAGGCCTTTCCAATGTTCAAGCACAATAAAATTTGAACCGTGTATAAAATAAAGCCTTTGGAATCATATGGAAAAATATCAATTCGATCCAACAGTTGGATCGAAAAATATGCTTGCCAACATAAAATTATACATTAGAAAATATATGCCTAAAACCGTCTCTAATGTCCTTGAATGATAAGGAAACATCACCAAAGAGAAAATCCACAAAATAGAAGAACAAACAAGTTGTTGACATGGAAACCCTTGCCAAAATAATACCAATTATTGCTATCTATATTGTCCTTGTAAAAAAAAGAATCATTGTTAAATAAGAAGTCCACAAATCATAAGAAAATAAATAGCAAAACACGCACAACAACTTCTAGCCTATATTGCAATGTCCTTTTAAACTCTAACTGACCTAAAATTTTAACCTAGTATAAAACAAGACCTCTAGAAATTTTTGGTAAAAGTTTAGCCATATTCAATAATTGAATTAAAAGTTGTGTTTGTTAGAGTAAAATTCCAATTTAATCTTTGGAATTTAATTTAATTCATGATGATAAAAAAAAAAGGAAAAAAGAGTTTAGGGAGTGAAGTAATAAGAGAGAAAAACAAGGGACTAAGGTGATTAAGGACTACAAACAATAATGGGAGATTATGGAAAATAAGAAAAAAATAAATAAATCCACAATGTATTCATGGTTATCTTTCTTTTATTTGCTTATATCAATTGAGTTAGTTGAAATATTTGCAATTATTTAAAATGGATAAGTTGGTAAAATAAGTAATTTATAGAGGGTTAATTTAAATTGGGTAATTAAAGGACATAATTCAAAATGCGAGTTCCTATTAATTATCATCTCAAATCTTGCTCCTAAAACTAAAAAAAAAAGTGTGGGTTAGGCTTAATTGTCAAGCCAAAATCTCAAATCACTATTCTAAGAATTTTTACCTATAATAAACATATATATTTTGTTTATACTAAATATTAACATGAATGTATAATAGATGTTTTTATTATAAATTCAAACAATAATGCAACTTATTTTAAGTAAGATATATTAGAATAATTTTTATCTCCCCTTTAATCTAACCAGACCCTTACAAAAAAATAATAATTATGAAGACTAGTTAAAGTTTCTAATAACCATAAGATTGAAAGTTGTTGTATAAATGTATAATTTGTACATGTTAGGGTTTGTTTGAGATTTTGAAAACTTATAATTGTTTTTAATTTGATGAAATTGAAATTGAATTTGTGATTTATATGTTATGTAATGGAATAAATAGTGGCTTATTTAATAGGTTCATTTTATATTTTTTCAATTTTATTGTTGAGTTGAAAATTTTAGTAAATATAGAGGAATTTGAATTTATGTAGATAACTGATAATGATTTAAGAGTACTATTAAAATAGATTAAATAAGCTTGAGTTAAACCAATGTTAACTAATTTATTTAGTTTACATAACTAATTAATACATGTCATCAATATTCTATATATATTTGATATAAGTAATGGATGATCATTCATGTATGTATCGAGATTCACCCTAAGAGTTGTATATGATGGATTATTATAATGGAATTGAGGGTTTTATTAATTACACATTATCTAATATGAGAAATATTAGTGAAAGCGGTATTAGATGTCCATGTAAGAGGTGCAACAATAAAAAGTTTCTTGATCTAGATGTTACGATGCATCTTCTATAAAAAGGGTTCATGAAAAAATACATGTGTTGGTTTGCACATGGAGAGCCATATGTTCCTTACAAGACCGTGGTAGAAAAGATGGTTGGGTCAACTTCTAATTCTAGCAATGTGCTTAGAGTTGTAGATGACTAGTAATCCTTATAGGAATATGGTTATGGATGCAATGAGAATGAATCAGGGTTATGCTAGTGAAAGTCCAATCGTAGATGAAAAAACAAATGCAGACGCGACCAGGTTTTTTGATCTTTTGAAAAACTCCGACGAACCATTATGGAATAGGTGCATAAATCATAAAAATTATCCATCGTTGCACATGTGTTCACCATCAAGTTAGATCATGGGCTGAGTGAGGCCAATTACAATAAAATTATTGAATGGGCGAGAAACATTTTACTTGAAGAGAAATTCAGTCATCGAATTTTATTGTTGGGTTAATTCCGTTGATAACGTTGTGTGTAAAACTTACATGTAATCGAATTTTACCGTTGGATTAATTTCGTTGATAACGTCGTGTGTAAAACTTACATGTCATCGAACTGTTTGGCTTTTTTTTTTATTCTTTCTTTTTTCACTGTGATTCCCTCGATATATACCGTAGAAATATTTCTATCGGTGTTTACCGACAGATATAGCGATAAAAAATTCGATCAATAAATGTCATCGCAACATATTGATGGAAAAATTTCATCAGTGTTTCCAGTTGTATTTGTCAATTTTCTGCTAGTATTCCCAGTTTCTTTTTAATAATGCTCTTAATTAATCTTTCTGCTTCAACAAATATGTTAATTCTATTAATTAACGTAATATACTTAAGAGCTTATAAACTCTAAATAATTTAGGATAAAAAATTATTTCTAACTATCGTATAGAACAAAAACAACCAAAAGGTCAAAAAGGCAGTTTTTATATCGTTGATGAAAAGGAAAGGTTATATATATATATATATATATATATATATAGAGAGAGAGAGAGAGAGAGAGAGAGAGAGAGATTGTAAAGCGATGCTGTGTGAATACGATGAGGACGAGATGTCGGGAGGGAATAATAACAAACCTTCCACGTTACGCGTGGTAACAAGCTGCAAGTCCACATCTACCAAAAATATAGAAGCTACAAGTCAACTGCCGGCTGAAGTACGCATGTAGCTGTACAAATTAGGATATCAATGGCTGTCTGTGAGAGGAAAGGAAAGCAGGAAAAGAAAGGTAGCCAAGAAGACCCTCTCTCTATATTATTAGGGTTTGGAAAACTGTTATACACTAACGTTGACTTGCACGGCTGCTGGGATAAGGATCCCTTTTTTCAACGTCATTCGTTGACAGCCATACCGATAATGGCTATGAAGAAAAATGAGGATCACGAGGATGCAATGAGTGTTGCATATTGCTGCTCTTTCTCACTACCCAACAATAGAAGAATGTCATACCAATAAATAAGAATATTATAATAAAACTTTATTAGTGTTTGTTTATCTTTGCCAACCTTAGTTTTTAAATTTAACGAAAAGTCTCAATTATTAGTAAACGAAACCTTATCAGTGCTTTTCATCTATCTAATGTGCATATCAAGTGATTCATTCTAGCAGTTTAGC
>Ga0325414_1009107_pt1 | contig 10474 bp, 12 predicted proteins | sample PopdelMetagenome_8_FD_206183 | JGI IMG/M metagenome (GOLD analysis project Ga0325414, IMG submission 206183) | Populus deltoides microbial communities from Bellville, Georgia, United States - Leaf-PdKOR-R3 | ecosystem: Host-associated > Plants > Phyllosphere > Phylloplane/Leaf | place: USA...
TTTTTTTATTTTGTTTAATATTAACATAATAAAATAATTTAAAAATATAAAAAAATTAATTTTAATAAAAAAAATTTAAATTTTAAAAGCCGAGTTTTGAACCTCATTTTGAAACAGCAAAGGACACGCATTCGACTGGTTCGAGTTTAATCTTTCATTCCCCCCTCACGTGGTAAATAAAATATAATAATAAAAAATAAAAATAAATTTCGAATTCCAAAAATCAAAAAAACAAAATTCTCAAAAATAAAAAAATAAATCACATTAGCGTCTCTTACATCAAACACGCATATCACGATCTCTCCAGTCCCTTCTGTGACAAATCCCTTCCTTTCCGTTTCCTTCCACAAATCTCCAAAATACAAAATTTCTCATCAAACCCCAATTTTCACTTTTTTCTCTCTACAACCTCCTCTCTCTCTCTCTCTATCGAATGATTCTAGAACCTTCATGAATCCCTCCTCCACCACCACCAGCTTCATGGACCACTGCCTTCACTGCCGTCCTACATTCGATGCCTGAACGGCGTAGCCGAACACGCAGAATTCTGGACTGCGTAACCATCAGAATCCGAACCCGGTTAAGTTCACTGTACAGACTCGTAAAAGAAGAACTGCGGAGGTTAACAACAAGATAAAAAAGAACGCGATCGTTGATGATAAGGAGAAAATTGTGAGATTACCTGATACGAAGCCGTATAGAAAGGAAAAGCAAGACGAGGAAGCCTGGGTTTTGAGAAAAGACGAAGGGATTGCTAATAAGAAGATGGACGAGTATGATAGCGGCGGCGGACGGAGCGCCGACAAGGGAACGGGAGCGGAAGATGAAGGAAGCAGTGCTCCTCTTCCCGAGAAGGTGAGTCTTAGTTTTGGTTTTCGTGAGAGATTGTGTTTGGATGTGAGAAACTGTGGGAAAGTGAAAGAAAGTGCGAGAAAGTTTGTTTGTGTGTCGTGTTTTGCATGAAATCGGCTTAATGCATGTGAATTTAGTTCATGATATTTGAAAAATTTTGGATTTTTGCTGTTATTTTTTTTTTCATTTTGAAACTATTTTTGTTAGTTGCAGGAGGGGAAACTAACAAATTCAGTAAAATATATCTGATTTGTTGTTAAGCTCCATTTTTTTGGGTTACTGAATTAACTAGTTGTGTGAGTTTAGTTTTGATAGAAATGGATTTTGGTATTTTGATTATTTATATAGGCACCGTGTCTTATTATTTTGAGTCTTTTTGCCACAGGTCCAAGTTGGTGGTTCTCCAACGTACAAAATAGATAGAAAACTGGGTAAAGGAGGTTTTGGACAGGTTTATGTTGGTCGAAGAATTGGTCCCACTAATTTTTCAAATGAAAGAACTGGTCCTGGAGCTTTAGAGGTATGTGATTCTTGTATCTATTTTATAGCTGCTTGATAAAATGTGCAGGATTTTATGATTGTGATGGGGTTTGTGTGTAAATTGTAGGTAGCATTAAAATTTGAGCATAGAAGCAGCAAAGGATGTAATTATGGACCACCTTATGAGTGGCAAGTTTACAAGTGAGGATCCTACCGCAGCTTTTGTATTTTTGGTTTATTGTCTATGCATTGCATTGTTAGGGAGGGGATGTATATGGGGAGTTATAACTTCTTTTTTTTTCTGTGCTGTGTGTACAGTGCACTTGGGGGCAGTCATGGTGTGCCACGGGCTCATTACAAAGGAAGGCAGGGTGACTACTATGTTATGGTATCTGTTGTTTGATCCGTGTCCTCTTTTTTTACCTTCAGATTGGTAAGAATTAAGTTTCAGCCTCTGGGCAAATGTTTTAGAAGAATGTTTTAAAAAATGCTATATTTCTTGCAGGTTATGGATATGCTTGGACCTAGTCTATGGGATGTTTGGAATAACAACTCACACACGCAAGTGTTTTTCACTTGATAGTTTTCTTTTAGTTAACACCATAAGATCAGATATTTTCAATATATCCAATGTTTACTTCTTTTCTTTTCAATTTCAGGATGTCCATTGATATGGTTGCTTGCATTGCCATTGAAGCCATCTCTATACTCGAAAAGATGCATTCTAGAGGGTGAGACTTTTTTAAAAGCAATTCTGCTGCTAATTTTCTTTTTATGTATAAAGACACAAATCTACTTTTTAGAAAGAACGTCACTTTTGGTGATTTGATCAATGGATTTTGGATGTTGAGATCAATGTGATTGGTGTTAAAATTGTCTACCGAGGTCCTTGAGAGGGCATTTAGGTTTTCTAGTCTCCATGTTTATCTTATATACGTTGTTAATTTTTGCATATTTGATGGTAAGCAGGCATCTTGTGTCATGCACTTGCAGCCTTTGAGAATGTAATTATTGTGATAAAGTGGAACTGTTCCCTTGTAATCACACTTTGTTTAGAACATTATTTGCAGCCAAACGCACTGGGTGAACCAGTTGTAATGAGCAACTCTCAAACAGTACTTGCAGTACTCTACTGTTGTTCTCTATTAGAAGGGATTTTTCATAATATAGTTTCTTCTGTTTGGCAGATATGTCCATGGGGATGTGAAACCTGAAAACTTTTTACTTGGTCCACGAGGAACTCCTGAAGAAAAAAAGCTGTTTCTTGTTGACCTTGGATTAGGTAAGTTGTTGAATTTGCCAGTTTTTGATGTGGCACCCGATACTTTCTTGACAGATGATGGTGCCTAATGTGAAGTCATATTGTTGCCTATTTTCATACAGCAACCCGGTGGAGAGATAGTTCAACTGGTCTTCATGTTGAGTATGATCAACGCCCAGATGTTTTTAGGTAAAATGAAATTGTGTAATTATTGAACACTATGCCAGCTTAGCATCATTATATTTGGGTATTCCTATACCCCATTGTTTTCCATTGCAACTCATTGGTGCTTGAATATTGTTGTGCTGCAGGGGAACTGTGCGATATGCCAGTGTTCATGCTCATCTTGGTAGAACTGGTAGCAGGAGAGATGATTTAGAATCTCTTGCCTACACTCTCATCTTTCTTCTCCGCGGTCGACTGCCTTGGCAAGGATACCAGGTTTGCAGATTATAATCTAATTTGTTTATGCTTATAAGACTAGTTCTCATTTCTTTCTAATGCGATGGTTTCTTTAGGGGGAAAATAAAGGGTTCCTTGTTTGCAAGAAGAAGATGGCGACTTCTCCAGAAGCTTTGTGTTGCTTCTGCCCTCAGCCTTTTAGACAGTTTGTTGAGCATGTTGTAAATCTGAAGTTTGATGAAGAGCCAAATTATGCAAAATATATCTCCCTTTTTGATGGAATTGTTGGTCCAAATCCAGACATAAGACCTATTAACACTGACGGTGCTCAGAAGGTATCTGTCAGGTTTTTCTCATCTATATGTCATTTTTTATTTTGATCATTGAGACATACTTTGTTTCCCCATGTTGTGGAGGTTGTGTTAACCTGATGTTTGTACTGTGAAGCTTATATATCAGGTTGGGAATAAGAGAGGGCGGCTGACAATTGAGGAAGAAGAAGATGAACAACCAAAGAAAAAGGTCAGGATGGGGATGCCTGCAACACAGTGGATTAGTGTTTATAATGCTCGTCGGCCTATGAAACAAAGGTATGCACTGAAGAGTTATATGCTGTGCTCTTCAAATTTGGTGACAAGGATTAAAGGCTAATGTTTTCATTTCCTGGTGTAGATATCACTATAACGTGGCTGATGTGAGGCTCTCCCAACACATAGAGAAGGGTAATGAAGATGGATTATTTATCAGCAGCGTGGCTTCTTGCTCAAACCTATGGGCCTTAATTATGGACGCTGGCACTAATTTCAGTGCTCAAGTTTATGAGCTCTCTCCTTATTTTCTCCACAAGGTTGGTTTTGGCTCACGTATCCAAGGATAAGTATCTATTATGGGTCTTCAATAATGAACATCACTATTTGCTAACATGATTTCTACTGAATATCCGCGTGCTATCTTGTGTTTTGATGTTGAAATGTTTACCTTTTAAACTCTTAACTCAACAACTTACTCTTGCCTGGTATATGTATATATTTTTTTTAAGGAATGGATAATGGAACAGTGGGAGAAGAATTATTACATTAGTGCAATTGCAGGAGCTAATAATGGGAGTTCATTAGTTGTGATGTCTAAGGGTTAGTGTTGTATCTCCTTCAGAAGTAGTCAGTAAAACATTTTCTTATTGCATCACCTAAAATTTTTGTTGCTTTATTTAATTCAGGTACTCAGTATTTACAGCAGTCTTATAAAGTAAGCGATTCTTTTCCCTTCAAGTGGATAAATAAGAAATGGAGAGAGGGTTTTTATGTCACAGCTATGGCCACTGCTGGAAGTAGATGGGCGATAGTTATGTCTCGCGGCACAGGATTTTCAGACCAGGTCACTTTTGTGAATCTCTGATCAATGAAATGCTTCTGGGGCCAGCAATTAAGTTTTTATAACTTATATTGTTTTGTTTCTCTTCCAATTTTAGGTTGTGGAGCTGGATTTTCTATATCCCAGTGAAGGCATTCATCGTAGGTGGGATGGTGGTTACCGCATCACTTCCACTGCAGCAACGTGGGACCAAGCTGCTCTTGTTCTCAGTGTGCCAAGAAGAAAACCAGTAGATGAAACTCAAGAAACACTTCGTACTTCTGCTTTTCCCAGTACACACGTCAAGGTTTGTTGATCAGTTCCATGTTTCTCCTGTTTCTAAATACCTTTGTTTTTTGTTCTCTTCCAACCACAAACTCTGCACATTTGATTTACTTTGTATTTATATTTTTCAGGAGAAATGGGCAACAAATCTTTATATTGCATCTGTTTGTTATGGTCGAACTGTCTCATGAATGACTGAAGTTTTGCTGGGGATGTTGTTGCTGTTATCATGAAAATTTAGAAGACAGTTCTCACCACTTATGATCCTCCTTTGAGAAGCAAAGATCTGCTTAAGCCAAATTGACTCGTCATGGCATTTGGGAGTCAATGTATGCAAAACTCTACCTTAATGTAGCCATCACATAGCATCCATTAATACCTGTGCACTAACTTTCAATTGGGTTGAAATGCTTTTAGGGTGGCATCGATTTACCCATTGCTAAGAAGTTTGTATAGTTATGAACAGTAGTTGAAGGGGCGTGCACTGGCCGTGTCTTCATTATTGATGGTATTTTTGAAAGCTTGCTATTATGATTTTGCTTTGGGCAGTGGTCATTTTCAGTCATTTAGTCTGTACTTGTCTTATGCTTCTTCCATCTTTTCGGACTTGAAGATCCTAGTGATCTTTCACTTCTGTACTTCCAGGATGTCTGAATGACCTAAAAGACAGAGGATGTACTCCATTTGTATACTTTTCAACAACAGTCTGTACCCTTTTCTAATTATTAATGCTTTATGCTGTAATCTTATGCATTTTTGTACCTCTTAAGACCAACTCGGTGCATGTGCTGCATTATTTGTCTGGCTATATTTGAGTGCAGTTAGTTGATTAAACATTAAAACACAACTGATTTTTTTCTCCCAAAGAAGATTATTGTTCAACATTATCAGAGTGGCCTCCATAACTTCTGTTTTGGAAAGAGTACAGAGCTTATACCATTAAATTTTTGGGAAAGAAAGTTTGTCTATGTTCAGGTCTAGGTATTTGATATCTTTATTAAATATATATCCTCAAGGCAATACATGCCAATTTTCTGGCAGGTTAGTCCATTGCACTCATCCAGATTTTAAAAGCTGTCATCTGTATATGAGAGAGGTTTTTAGCTGCCAATTTTTTGTTTGTCTATTTTTGTTCAAGTAACCTGACAATTTAGGTACCTAGATTTTGGTGTATTATCAGGCATCACAGGCTAAATTGTGAATACTTATGGTCAAGTTCTTCAAGGCAGGAAGCAAGCAAGACTACTACTTCTGTAAGAATTTGTGTTACTGAAAGATCAACTTATCTTTTTGCTTGCGGCTTCCTGGGATCATCAAATAGATGAGAAGTTCTTCAGACTTGGTATTTGGGTGCAACCTTTTATTTTATTGCTTGCTGCTGATCCATTATTTCATTTTGATCGACTGGCCGACTTCTATTTTTCAGGAACTACTTTTGAGCATTCTTGACCAGGAATTCTATGGACTTTGAACCTGTAACGTCTCATCTATTATCTCTTGTTCCTGGGTATTTCATCTATCATATAGATTGAATAAGGCGACACACATCTTGTTTTATTGGCAGTGTCTACAAACTGAATGGATAGATGTTCCATGTCTGATATGATTATTGAATGCTAGCGAGAAACAATGCCTCTTCCTCATGTCAATGGTAAGCAGCCCCTTTTGATTTTCCAGAAGAACAAACATCCATTATTTTTGTGATGACTTTCATCTCTGGTGGCACTTCTCTGGACACATTTGTGATTATACTTCTGTAACCCGGACTGTCAAGGTTTTAATTTCAACACTGACCTTATATGGCTCTAAAGAATCTCCAGAAAAACATTCATGTAAATGATTTCACATGTCCAATGTTTGAGAATTGAGTATAAATTATTTCCTCAGCTGATTTTGAGGGTGTTTTCATTTTTTTTAATTTTTTTTTTCTGATTTTGTTGCAGGATAAAAGAATGGATGGGTTTTACTGTGAAGACAACTTGTTGGGAAACGAATAGTGTTCTAATTAAAGAGCTTGATCACTACCTAGACCAGGGTTCTTCTGATGTGTGGTATACGATTGAAATTAGCAAGTTTGCTTCTTCCTTGAACAGTTTGCACTATCAGTTGCATGTGGCTAACATAAAGCTGACGTGGGTGATGTTTGATGAGATATTACTATTGACCCCTTTGATGGCTGCAGAATATGATGACAAAAATAAGCTTAATAATTAAAACCTTCAATTTCTTGCTTGCATTCAAGAAATGGAAGGAAGGAAAGATCTCCAATAAACTGGCACAGGCATGTTGGAATTGGATGGGGGTAGAGTTGGTAGTTCGTTCTAGAAACTCTTCCTGGGACCGTTCTCCATGTAGAGTGATTGCTGGGCTCCTAGTATAATGAAGGAGGAAATTTGATTTTATTGTTCCCATGGTTATCTTCTTACCTAATAAGTGGTTTGTGTTTAATAGCAACTGTAAACAGAATGCATGAAAATCCATCTGTTTACGAAGGCTCATACAGAATGCAGTTGCTAGCGTGCCAAGTATGATGGAGCATTCAGTTTCTGGACAGAGTGCACTTTGGATGCCGGTGGGAATTTCCAAGGCATTGAACTGGATGCAATGTTTGGCAATCTTCCATTTTACATCATTTATTTATATGACCTGTTCATGTTTTATACTCGGTTCGAGCAATGCGCTGCCATGCACAAATTCAGATTTGTTTTTGGAATAGACGTGATATGAAATGTTGTTCTTCGTTTGCATAACATCCTCTTATACTTTCATCTAGTATGTTTTTCACTTTTTTTCTATAGTTTAGAGAATTATACTTTCCTTCCTCAAAGTAGATGAAAAGATATTTTTATCCGTGTATATAATATATCTAAATTTGCATATTTTCAACACAAACCCCATTTCTTTTTCTTCCAAAATTAAATTTCTCTCTCTGGTCTCTCTCCCTCAAAACACAACACACTCACACACAGACGCTGTACCTGAAGCAAGATTTTATACATAATGTCTTTGTATGAGGACCAGAGCTAAAAACCCCTTGTTGATGTTTTTTTTTTATTCAACCCTTTTCATTGGGAATAATAGATAACAACGGAGGTAAGTTGTTTAAGCGAATCTTGATTTTGAATGACATGTGTGAGTTTATTTTATATTAAATTAGTAAATAATGGTTAAAGTATTGTGATTTTGCACTTGATATAACAAAAAAAGAAAATTTTTAATTGATTCATGCCTAATCCTAAGCTCTGAAAACCTAAAAAAATAGATTTTTTGCTTAATAATCAAGAAATTGGACTATTATACATATGTTTTTGGTATATTTTATATTAATTATGGATGTTGAAGCTTGAATTCAATTTGATCAGTTATGGTTATTATAATCAGTGTTATAAAAACCTTAATTAATTGGTTTTTGGCGTGATTAATTATAACATTAAGTGTTATAATAACAATTTTTTATGCTTGTAATGCATATTTTGTAAATTAAACATCAAAACCCCTAATTTTATCAAATAAGGTAAATGTGAACAATAACCCTACTTGACAAAATTAAAACATGCATGATTGCTAAATCGGTCAGTAATTAGAGTTACTTCTAGAGTTACTTCTAGATAAGCTTGTATTGTTTGTAATGATAGGATACAAGATGTTATCTATTGTAGCTTACCATGACAACCTATCAGGTATTGAAAAAAGGTTGCTTTTATGACTACAAGGCTTATATAAACATATAGAACAATATCATAGTTAGGAATAATAGCATTACATACACTAAATTAGTTATTAATAACAACTTTACACTTACAAAGCTAGTTTTTATATTGTGATTCTCGGTCTAAATTCGACGCAATTAATCTTTAATTTTTTTTCACTTGTTCTAGTATTCTATTGATATCATTGACATCTCCTCCCTCTCTAATGGTTAATTCATTATCATTCATAGGTTTGTACCAATTAATAAATGTGTTATAGCTTGACCTGTCATCATATCTGTACAAAAACTTGTTTTTACTTGTATTTGTTTATTCGATATTCTAATAGCTGCTTTTTTTTCATTTTTCATGCACTTTTTGTTCTTAAATTTTAGTTCATCAAAAGCTATTGAAAGTTTGTAGGTTATTAGCATTTGATGGATATGACGATATTATTTTAAATGTATGTATTGCAAATTTTGAACTATTTTTTACAGTGTGTATTGGGTTTGAGTGGCTATTTTTTTTGTAGTGTTGGGTTGATAATTTTAGATTGTAGGATTTTTAGTGAAGAATTGTTGATGGAAGATGAAGAAAGATGAAGAATTGTTGCTGCAAATTTTTGGAAATTTTATTGGGTTGAAATGGTGAAGAACTTTGGAGAAATTTGATATTTTTGGTTGTCTTAAAATGATCAAGAAATGTTTAACAATCTATTATAAACATGATTTTAGTAGCATTTTTGTAAATATAATGATACTGTCCAACGACAATATTGTGGTTTTTTTCGTTACTTTTAGTCACCTAAGAGCACTTTAGTCATTAAAATCATTATTAAGCTAGATTTTGATTCTGATTATATGAAAAGCTGACTGTAGAGAGATAATTGTTTGTTCAACATTTTGGAAACATGGCTAGGATTGATGATAATTTAGGTATAATCCTTGATTGGGTGCCTCCTAGTCCAAGCCCAGGAGCTTTCTTCTTAGCAACGTGAGGTTATGATATTCACTCACCTCCTCCTGGGGAGGATACAAATTAATGAAGGGTATTTTGGATTTCAAGGGTGTAGTTTAATTTATCAGGTTTTAAATTTGTTTTTTAAATATTATCAATTCAAGTAACTTTAGAGCTACTGAAAGCTTATATGATTGTTAACTTTAAAGTCCGTAAAATTAGTCAAAGTACATCTAAACCAATTAGAACACCCATGTTAATCAAAAAATAAAAAATAAAAATAAAGGGCTCTTTGTGATAACACTGGAGTTTATGCTTAAATGGATAAAATCATTTAAGAAGAAATTTGATTTTAATTCAGATATAAACTAACCTCAAATATTTCATTTATTGAAAAGAAATATAAAGACTAGCTCAAAAAATAAAAATAAAAATAAAAATAAAACCACATCAGGTGTAATAAAAATAAAAACAAAAAAGTGCATTGGAAGGTTTGAATAGAATCATGGAGATTGGTCTTCAAGAATTCAAACCTTCCCGTTTCAGAATGGAGCCAACCACTGTGTGCATGTTTGCCGCTTAAGAAATCATTGACTGAGCCAACAAGAACTTTGACAAACGATAATATTGGGAACCCTAATATAATTATACCAACTACGCACGCGTGTACCCAGTAAAAGATCACCAGCTTAAGAAGCTTCGAGATATGGCGATAGAGAGCGCCATGGAAGCGGTTGGCGCACTCTCCATCTCCCCCTCCACAAATTCAATTTTATACCATGCAATGGCCGGCAGTCTTGAAGAAGAATTTACTTCAAGTAAGATTAATGCCGTAAGAAAAATGATGCCAGAAAATGAAGACATTCATGGGAATTAAATGTCAAATGCAATGTAAATTAGGGCTTGAGTTGTCAATGGCAGCAAGAAGCTAAATTATGATCCAAGTCAAATCAGCAATATGATGACCAGGTCTAAACCATACGGGGTTGAAATTGGCATTCAAAGAGCTTGGCCTCACAAAGTCATGCCAACCCTCTATCCCTGCACTGTTCTACGGCCCATGAATTCACACACAAATGTGAAAATCTGACTTTCATTTACCTTTTAGATTTGACAACCAATTCCTTCATCGTCAATACCTGTAACCAAATCACTTTTTGAAGCAGGAAAGGAGACGAGGAAATACCCTCAAGGAAAT
>Ga0325414_1009108_pt1 | contig 10474 bp, 7 predicted proteins | sample PopdelMetagenome_8_FD_206183 | JGI IMG/M metagenome (GOLD analysis project Ga0325414, IMG submission 206183) | Populus deltoides microbial communities from Bellville, Georgia, United States - Leaf-PdKOR-R3 | ecosystem: Host-associated > Plants > Phyllosphere > Phylloplane/Leaf | place: USA...
CTCTGGGAAGTTTGACAATACTCCAAGTTTGATTCTGAGCAAGAGTTTGAAACTTATCATTTATAACCCGTTTTCATATATCTTGAGAATTATCTTCCTGAAAGTTTTGTGGCTCATGAACACTTGAAATAGTAGTGAGAAAAGTCATATGAGCTAAAAAAAGGTGATGATATGAAAGAGAAGTGGAGATTATCGCTTGGCTATGTAAGCAACAAAATCTTATATTTTTTATTATTAAAAAAACACCATTACGAGTAGGGTTTCTGTGAATGTGCGGGTTTTCATGCACTAATAAAGTAATAAATGTTTATTTAAATACATGAATAAAAAATATTATTGTTTTTCATGAAACAATGATGTTTTTTAAACTTACATTTTAATTAAAATTAACTACAAGGATATTTTATTTCGTTTTAATTATAGTAATAAAAATAAGTGCTGATAGATAAAATCATAATAATTACCTTAATGAAAATATTTTCTTTTAATTAAAAGAACTTAAAAAAATCAATTTTTTTCAAGTTTCATCCTATAGATAAAATTAAAAAAATAAATAGATATTAAAATATAATAAGTTGTTGGTTTGATGTGTTTTGGGTTAACAAAATCTAAAGAGAATGATATGTGAAATTAAAATATAATATTAAATTTATTTTTAATATTTTTACATTAAAATAATAATAAAATAATTATTTAGAGCATCATGATTGGCATTCCTGTTTTTAATGAAATTTTACGGGGAAACACACTACTAAATGCCAATTGATTGATAAACTCAATAGAATACAGAATGTTTATATTGTGGCTTCCTTGAAAGATGTGCTAATTGTGTTTTTTAATTTTTAAAATTTTTAATTTTAATTTTTTAGTATTTTTAAATTGTTTTGGTGTGTTAATATTAAAAATAATATTTTTTTAAAAATATTATTTTAATACAATTTTTTAAATAAAAAACAATTTTTAACTTTACTTTTAAACACCATTACACATGTTTATTGCCGGGTGTCAAATCAAGTGCAATGATCTCATTGACTGCAACATTCTTCGAAGTTATAATGGCTCGTTCTTTAAAGCACATATGATCAAGACTTGAAGTTGCTAAGTTGGGATAAACAGCCGCGATGATTGCTAATAAGATTGAACCATATCCAATGTCAATTCATAGATCATGAGCATCTTAAAAAAAGTATAATCACAATCATCTGATGCTGGTAAGTCACAGATATTTCTGTCACCAATCAAAACAATCTATTCAGCGAATATGCGAAGTTCATGCCTTTGGTCATTGCCGAGACCATTTAATGAAATACGCATACTCTCTCTGGGAGTGTACAGACCCTAAAATACGACTAGAGTGATGACCTCCTAATAAAACTTATTTTCCACCAAACAATTTGCTATAGGAGTTTGATGAACCAACTGAGAAAACATCCCATATAGCAAATGATCCATTGCCTCAAAGAAGCACATGTTATTTGGTGAGCATTGTTTTATCTACCATGCCTCCAAAAGAGGACTGATGGAAGGGGTTCGTCACTTGCAAAGGCAATATGATGCTGCAATGGTAAATGAACCTACGAGCGCTCGATTGAAAGGGTTCTTGAATGAGCTCAACATTACCAAAAGCTCTAGACTGCTTCGTAAAGACAGATGGATCGACGATTAGAATAGCTTTAACGATTGGTCAGATCCCTTGCTGATGTTTTTGGAAAGTGTGGTACTATTGCTTGCTTTATCATGAAATTGTATTTACTATTTACACTTACCTCCTTTGGAAGGATTACATCTCATGACTAAGAAAAAAGTTGCAAGCAATGGCGGGACTGTTATAATCTTTTTTATCTTCCTCCCTCTGCTAGTAGTTTCTTGGATGCTTTTGTCTTTTGGCTTGGCCCTCTTTTCTGGAATTGGTTAATTTCTATCTTTGGTGTTTCTTACTGGCATATGCCTTCTGGAAGATAATTTATTTCGAGACTTTATTGATTTAATTTATTATTTGTCAAGAGCTTGCTAAGATACATGTATAGCTTCATTCTTCCACAAGCGACTCCATTAGTTGGTAGTGTGATCTGATTTCATGACATGGGGAAAATGATTACTACCTCCTCTTCCAAATGGCCATCGTCTGTTTTTGCATGGCATTCCTTTAGGTTATAAATTGAATACAAGACAATGCTACAAATGCAATGGATGTTTGTTCAAACAAATATTTGTTTGCTGATTCATTCCTTCAGATTATAAATGGAATGCAAGACAATGTTATCTTCACTTTTTTTCCTGTTCAGTGTTGGTCTCTTGTGCAGCAAAATGCTTTTGTTTTCAGTTAACATCCATGTTATCTTTCTTGAACTTGCCATCAATACTGATAGTCGACATATCAATTTGAAGATACGCACTTTTATCTATCGCAAGTAAACTACCTGTGCTGTGCTTTTTGACGATTATTGCAAATCATTGTGCTTTATAGGCATAGTAGACAATGATAATTTATCATAACATTATAGCATTCTAAACTGCTTAATTGTACATGGACAGAAGAAATAGGCATGGACGTAGTAGTTTCAAACATTGGTGAAACCTTCTTGAAGCAGGCGAAGCAAATGAAATGAAATGAGCTAGTACAAACTTCAACTCGAGGCTGACGCCCCAATGACTGGAAAATTTTGCTAATTCAAAATACCAAGATAAGTACGCTAATAAATAGCCTTACACGAGTAAACCAACCGCACCGAACAACTTCTATAAGCACCACGCATGTCTTGGCATGCGAGAAAAAGGAACAGATTTGTCACAAGAGTATTCAAAACAGCTTATCTGACAGATTATGATGTTCCACGAAGCATACGGAAGTGTACGAAGAAGGTATATGTCCAGTATGATTATCTTTACAATTAACCGAAGGAAAGTCCTATAATTGATGGCTGTCGAAGGTTCAGTTTAAACTCTACTATATGCAGGAAGTTGGAGCTGCATGTCATGGTTTCGGCAGTGCCTCTGACCAACTGCCTGTCAGTTAACACAACTCCCTCCATTCTTGTCCAATCTCGGCTTTGCAATTCTTAAAAAAAATCCTTTTGAAGATGTGCAAACATTTACTTGCGCGATCTAGAATGTAGAAAAGCCGATTATGTTAACCTGCTCAAGCCGCCTGGCAGAATTCTGTTGTGCAATTTTGACCAAAACACATAAGCAGCAGAGAATTCTACAACTATCTACCTACTCAATTGCAGTCTCCATTATCACTTCTTCTAGAACACTTTCTACTATCATACTAACAACATATTCAGCATCAGTCCGGACATCCAACCATGTCACAGAGCTAGTCAAGTCCTTTTCAACAAGATGATCTAATGTTCGCGAAGGTGGCTGTAAGAGTATTTTCCGTTCAACATGTTTCATCACTTGTTGAGCCATGTTTTCTGCCATTGTAACAGGTCGAACTTTTGGTTCGACAAATGACAACCAAGGGGAGCTTCTCATGTAGTTCTGGTACACCTCTAGAAGGACTTCGACAAAATAATCACAAACGAGCTTATGACCACCACAGGACTCACCATGGCACTTTGATGAGAGATCATCCAAATTAAAGCCAGAAGCTCTCAAAAATGCACCTATATACTCCAACACGGATCCTAGCTCTTCCAAAGAAGTGCTTGAATTAATCTTCAGATCCAAAGGGGAGTGAACAAGAGCAGCCAAATAGTCTTCCTCGTTACCTATTCTTAGTGGCAGGGCTGATAGTTCAGCTGCATAACTTTAATTGTGTCAACAAGATTGCAAAATCAGGAAAAAGTACATGTAATAATTCCCTAACATAAGAGCTTACCAGGCCGTGATGCATGGCTTGAAGGTCTAGTAATCATATCTTCCATGAAAAAATGCTCAAGAACAGATACTGGACTTGGCTGCTCTGCTCTCTCTTTGGCCTTGTCCAAGTCTCCAACCCTCTGGATGGTAGAAGGGCTTGATAAATAATCACTTGTTGAAGATGGTGACATTTGATTATCTGCAGATGAATCCTAAAAGAGAAAATTGGCAGGGAAATAATGCAAAATGGCACATCAAATAGCAGGAAACCAACAAACTGAAAGAGCTATCAAAACAAATTGAAAGACAGTAACAATTCAATAGACAGGGAAAACAGTCATTTACCAGTCTAAAGAATTTTGAGGATTCATGTTCGTCAGTTGTATTTGCAGTACAGGTGCTTTCATTAGCATCGCTATTGTACGAGCCATCTAGTCTGGAGGGCACGCCGGAGGGACTATATTCTTCTGAAAATTTACTGTCCTTTTTTCCTATTATTTTGGTGGAAACTGCAGAAAATTATGTACTGCTTATACCAAACAGAATTACAAGCATGATGAAGATTAAATTGACAAAAGCTCACCTCTAGGGCTAGAATCATTTTCAAGAGAAGAGACGTTTTCATCCTCTTTGACATCAGGGAAAAGTTTGTCTGAAATAGTTTTCTCTGTCTCGATGATTTGTAATTGATCGTCACATTTTTTGTCATTGGCCCATGGTGGAGCCTCCAAATTCTGCCGGGTTGGACTTGTGTTGTTTCTCTTTTCACTCTGATTCCACTTGTTCTTGTTCACCATTTGATAACTGGTATAGGGAGAAAATCTCATTTGTGGAGTGCCACGGGCATGCTCCGCTTTACATCTAGGACCGGCCATAGGAAAGAATTCAATTTCAGGAAGAGAGCTCATCCCATCCCTGGTTTTTGGTCTCTGCTTTCTCGAAAGATTCACATTTTCATTCATTAAAAAGTCAGATAGATGTACCCTTGTCTCAACATATTTGTCATTGTTAGTTTCCTTGGAATGCCTGAGATTTGAAAATCTTGAGCTTTCATGACCTTTTTCACTGGCTGTAGCAGCTTCCTCTCTAACACTCGATTCAATTATTTCCAATTTGTCCATCTGGTCTTCACTCCTGACATCCATGGTTGTTCTTCCTAAATAACAAGAGGTTTCACCTGGTGAGTTTCTTTCATTAATATCCACACCTCCGCCACCACATTTTTCACTCTCTTGGAAAATATATTTGGACTTCTGCACTGCACCATCAGTCAACATCAACTGCCGCTCTTTCCTGCTCACCCGCATAGCATGCATCAACTTTCTTTTCATTTTGACAAGGGGAAAAAATGAAGGTTTAACACTCTGCTGCACATTTTTTAACCTATAATGAACCGGTGGAGAGTCATGACTGATTCCATCCGCACAGTTTTGCAAGCTTGCAGAACCAGGCTTCAAAACTACTATTGTCTCCGAGGGTTGAGGATCACCAGTTCCCTTGGATTGGTATCTATCAATGGAGTTGAAGTTTCGGGTACAGTCAGTCCTTTCACATTCCCTTGAATTATTTTTGTGTTGTTCTGACAATTTATCTTCAGGGTAAGATTTAATCTGCTGCACTTTTTCCTGAGAGTCTCGCAAGTCTTCAATATGTTTCACCAGTAGAGAATTGGGGTCTTGTAGGAGTTTTATGAACAGGTCCTTGTTGGAATTCAGTATATCTAGTGCATCCATGAAATGTTTAGACTGGTCATCTGCCCCATCTGTGCTGAGGTGTTTTCCATCAATCAACTTCTGATTTATAAAAGCTTCAGTAGCTTCATTCATGCGAACCTGAAGATTGATCTCCTTAGATGGGCCATGTTTTCCATGTTGGATACTTCTACAGTTACAATCGGTTTCGTTTCTAGGTTGCACTTGATTGGAGAGTGATTCTTTGGTCACTGCAGATTCCAACTTTTTTGAAGAATCATCCGCTGAATTTTCATGAACAGATTTTGCATGCCCCATGGTTGCTACATCATAACAACCATAAATAGGTAAACGACGAGGTTTCCGAGTAGCCTTGATTGCTTTTCTATGGCTTGTTGATGAGTCACCAGCAAGTTCAGTATCAGATTGTACATGTTCCACTTTTGCAGTGGTCTTCTTTATCTGCTGCTTGATGGGCATATCTTCCTCTGCAATTTTCTTCATTTCTGTAGTCGCAGGACTGAACCCATTAAATCATGCTAGGTTATTATAATGCAACATAAATCAAAGAATCCTTACCAACAGCATGTCTCTTCAAAACTGCCTTATCAGAAATCAGCTTCTTTGAGTGACGTTGGCGGAAATGAAAGATATTAATTAAGCCATATGCACATTTAGACTTGTATTTTTCATAGAATTCAGGACTCTGTGGCATAGGGCTCTTCGGAAAAGGGCTCCTCGGCAAAGGGCTCTTCGGTGACCTCCTTTCCATGATATGAGAATAAGTGCTAGTAGACATGGTGTGAAATATGCATCCAATCACAGCATCACCGATACGCCAGCATTGAATCTGAGCAAGAAAAGAAATATGTGTAAAGTACAGCACAAACAAAACTTTATAGACAGATTGCAAGCATTCTAATTGCCTTAGAATATAGTTCTCCAACATTAAAAAATAAAAAAAATAAAAAACAAGAAAATGATAAATTGTCTCAAGAATTGTCAATGAGTCCTAATAATTCTCTCCATCCAGTTTCAGAAATCATATCTGGATGTAGAATCTTCTACAAATTCTTATAATTTCAAACTCCCGTCCAATTTCTAGAAAAGAAATCTAAAGAGAGAAAACTGAATCATTGTTTTACACATTTCACAGCGAACTTGAAACCAGGAAACATAATTTCAAAAAACTTTCATCAACTACCAATCCAATCCTTAAAACAACTTCTTTTTCATCATCATTTTCACTGAATACAGAACAAAATTAGAAGCTGAGTTCATACAAACTCACACTTGTTGAATATCCACGGAAAATCACCAAATGCCCCCACCAAACACAACTTTCCACGGATTACTACCAACCTTCACAAAAATTGCACTGACACAAGCAAGAAAAAAAAAACCACGGTAGCAGTAGCAGCAGCAGAAATATAAGTACCTGGGGTAGTTCTTGAAAATTGAAAACAGAAGCACATGAACCGAGTCTTCCTTCCACTACAGGTTGAAGAACTCAAATGGGTAAATGAGAACAGTAACCTCTGTCTGTCCTTTCATTTACTAATAACAAAGTAACAAACAAACACAACCCTAGTCCCCTCGTCTACTAATAATAAAAGTTTCTTTTGGTCAAATTATGGGAGTAGTCATTGCCCCTTTAATGTTACTGCCATTAAAGAGAGGTTTTTGGGAGTTAGGAAAGGACTTGAAAAACGAAGAACGGGTGATAATGGCCTGTGAGCCAAAGCAACTAATCAATGATACTGAGTCACTGACCATCATGTGGCAATTGGCAGTCAGATACGTGCCAACAAGGGAATTACAAGCCTTTTCAAATGTAGCAGCAAAACTTGTCTTGCTTTCCCATTTTCCCTCTGTCATTCAATAATTAGTAGTATTCAACAGACAGACCACAACACATGTACACATAGACATACACCCTCTCTTGTCTGTTGATAATGTCCTATAAGGTTAAAAATGTATGCCGCTTTAATGTTTTGGTTGGTGATAGAAGAGGGGTTGTTTAGGTGAATGTGTTATTGAGTAAACTACAGCTTACTCCTTGTATTCTTAAGAAAGTAATAGCTTGGTCCCTCTTTTTTATGAGTTATATTTTAGTCCCTGACCGTCAACTTCTTAAACATTTGCCGATTCCGTTGCCATTTCAATTGATAGCTAAAGTAATACCTCCGGATAAATAACAAAAAGATTGAAGAAAAAAAAAGATTTTATATTAGCATATCAAAACTATCTAAAAACATGAAATAAAATTAATTTTAAGCAAAAAAATCAAAATTTATCCATCTTCTGTTTGAAACGTAATATTAAAGGAGGGCTAAATATGAGATTTTTGGACTAGAGTGACTAGTTTATTATTTCTTAAGAAAACATGAACCGGGTTATAATTTATTATCTTGTGATAATTTTGTTGATTGTGAAGTTTCTTTTTACATGGGAAATGGTGTGCGTTGGGATACTGGAGAAAGGCTGTTGTCTCTCTGGCTGCTATATTTTGTCAGTTTAATGTCAGGATTTCGAAGCAAGGGCCCCTGGTGTAGGCGGTGTTGTTTTCTAGTTATGGGTTAAAAAATTTGAAAATGGTGTCCTTATTCAATCTAGACCTCTCGATCTCACTGTAGAAAAGATAGAGCATAGACCTTTCATATTTTTAGGGTTTGAATTTTTGCCTGTCATGGGTCGCTTTACCCTGGTCAGCTTTCAAAACAGAGCATTGGTGAATAAAACAGAGCACATAAATGTCCAAGGAAATACTCTGTCAACAAGTGTTGTGAATACGTTGCCTGTAGTTTCTTTTGATTCATGGAATTGTAGATTTACATGGTATACTCTCGATTGCTTCAAATTTAAAATTTATTTTGATAGTGAAACAAATGGATTGTTCTTGAAGACACGTAAAATGCCATTCGTGTTCCCATGTGACTGAAAGCTGCCGAGTGAAATTTGAATCAAGATTTTTACTCAAGAACTATCTATTAGATGGCAAAGTTACAAAAATTTAAGATTGAAATGTTTGTTTTTTCTGTTGTTTTAAGTTCAGGCATGTGGTAGTTAATATAATAGCCACTGGAGACATACATGATCGTTAACTTTAGAGTCCGTAAAATTAGTCGAGGTATGCACAAACTGGTTCGGACATCCACATTAATAAATAAATAAATTTTCACATACAATTAGATCATGAAATTATTTACTCTTAGCAACGCTGAAAATCAAAATCAAGACGTGTGAAATATTGTAAGGGCTGGTTTGTCAACATGGTGGCTGCGATTAGTTGAAATTACATTTATCTCGATTATTGGTATTTTTAAAGTGTTAGGTTAACAAACACGTAACAGTTTTACATGTGTTTTATTATAAAAAATCTTATAATAAAAAAGATATAATTTATTTTAAATTTATTTTCTTTGCTGAAATTTTAATTGCAAGAAAGTGGGGTTTTTTTTTCTTACTTTCAATGACTCGTGGTATTTTCTTCCTAGAAAACGCTCTATTAGAACCATAATCATGTTTTACTCCAATCACGATTTTAAAAGTGTTTTATTAATCAATACATCACTGCTCTGCATAAATTTCATTAAAAATTCTCTTTTAAAATTTTAATTAAAAAAAAAAAGAAGAAGCTATAACTTGGAGATTACCTTGAACCATCTTTAAATCCTATAACAAAATTATAATTTCAAGAAGGTAAGGTTTTGTTAAATTTTTTTTCCCGACTTTCAACTACTTGTGGTATTTTCATATATATATATATATATATATATATCCCTGGAAAACACAAGAACACATGTACGCTGAACTCGATGTTTGTTTGAAACATCAAGTTAACGGCTCAAGCCATCATTGGATTTTATTTTCTTCAAAGTTTTAAAGAAATTGGAGAAGTCATTGCATCCGATACAGCCACCTGTCACACTGGTGAGAGTATTCGTCATCCATGGGCTCATCTGGTCAACGTATGGGATCCTTGACACTCAATCTACCCTCCCTAAATTCCTCCTGAATTCCCTGTGCACAACGCAAATCTCTCCCGCGCCTCGTATGCTCTTCCTAAAAGAACCCGCCTGTGCCCTATCTTCTATGCTATCGTATGCAAATACGTACCTAGGGTCTTGTTTTGTGCCACCTTTCGTGGTGCTGCGTTTTTTAACGAGACATCAAGCAACCGTAGCGCCGTTTAGGACCGTTGGGTTTGCCCTAATTATAGTTTTAATATAAGACGAGATCACGTTGATAGTTTCTTATGAAATGCATTGATTCAAGCACAAGTAACGCTAGTCTTACATGATTTATATGGTTATTTTACACTTAGCATTAAATAAAAATGAATTCTGCTAATCACTCTCGTGTATCCAATCGTCGATGTCTTTCGTGAGTGAAAATTAGCATTTCTCTTTAAATATAGATAATTTATTTAATATTTAATCTGGGTTCGTGAAAACAGACACACTAATATAACGTTAAAAAAAACCAATCACTTCAATGATCTTGTATAGATCTCCGAAGGTCTAATTCAAAGATTCTTTTATGATGGATAATTAATTGACCATGCAATCTTGCCTATCGCCATTATAACGTGTTCGTGACATACATATATATACATATATATATATATATATATATATATATATTTTTTTTTTAAAAGAAAGAAAGAGAAAGAAATCTAGCGCGGTCCCACAGCCTGTGTGTGTGAACTGTGAAGGACTTCATCACAGCCTGACAAACAAGGAAAATGAATAATATGATGCCAGACTTGATCAAATAGGAGAGGGTTAGCCGTCCACATCTGGAGGCTGGAGCAGTTAGACATGGATCCTATTAAGCAAATCTCTTCTCGATCGTAGTGTTATTTGTGGGTATTATCTGTCTCCACGTTCAATTTTTAATCACCGGAATGAGAGGGTGATAATGACTCTGGATAGTGGACTCCACTCTATCCTTGCCAAACACGTATCAACCGA
>Ga0325414_1009110_pt1 | contig 10472 bp, 7 predicted proteins | sample PopdelMetagenome_8_FD_206183 | JGI IMG/M metagenome (GOLD analysis project Ga0325414, IMG submission 206183) | Populus deltoides microbial communities from Bellville, Georgia, United States - Leaf-PdKOR-R3 | ecosystem: Host-associated > Plants > Phyllosphere > Phylloplane/Leaf | place: USA...
TATGTAAATAAATCTCTCATTTATAGCATTTGTATTTTAGGAGATACTCGGCTGATTGGGTTAGCAAGATTGTAGCCGAAAGACTCTCCACATTCTTGTATATATATCAGCTGTCAAATGAATGAAAGATGGCCAAAACATTTTTATTTCTATCAGGCGTGAGGTGCTGCTGATTAAATGGAAGCTCCCGCCCCTGGTTTCTTTTTTAGTTCTTCTCCTGTTCTCCTGTTTTCTCCCCGTTTTTTCTTTCTTTCACCCTCCCATTCTCTGTGTTTTCCTTTCCTCCTGCCTTCTGCTTGTGCTTCTCTCTGTTTGTGCACAGTATTTGTGAGTTATCTTGCAAAGCTGGAGAAGTTTACCTGGAAGCAGGACGAAGACAATGGCGTGCTTTGGACTGCTATCTTCCCCTTTTCATTGGCTTTTTCTCTAGTTAATTCTTTCTATTCTTTTGCTTTCCCTAGCTACTGGTATTTTTTTTTCTTCACGGTTCGTCTGAGTTTGCTTCCGGGATGCTGGAGTTTTGAAGGAGATTCTACAGTCCCTCTCCTCTGTTTCCGTCTCCGTGTTGCCCAGTTCTTCCTCACGTCTCCCTCAGTTTCTTTATTCTCCCTGTTCTCTCTCTCTTCCTGTCTGGTTCTCCCTCCAGTGTTTCTGCCCCCCTTCCTGTGATGGTTCCTCCTCCTGGCTTTTATAGCCCAAGGAAAGCACTGTGGTGGTAACGGTCGCCGGGATAGCAGCCATAAAACATGCCCCATAATTGGAGCAATTTTGCTGCAAAACATATCCCTGTTTTAATGCTGAAAAAGGCTTTCTTTGAAGGAGACAATGAATGGTGGAAACGACGCCTTTTCAAAATTTCAAAATGAATATTTTCGATTCGGCCCTTGGCTGTTTTGACAATTTTGTAATCAAGCCCCCCGTATGAATTGTAATTGAATCCTTTTATTTTAGCGCTTTTTCTGGTTTAGTCCTTGGTTTGGAATTGTTTTAATTAAATACCTAATTGACCATCAAACTTCAATAATTATGCAATTAAGACCCTGATTTGACCAAATCAACTCTTCAAAATTATAATTGGACCCCGGAACTTTAATTTCTTCCAATAAAAACCTAAATTGACTTAAAAATCATTTTTTCTTGTAATTAAACCCTCCAAAAATTCAATTAAACTTTAGAGAAAGTTTAATTGAATCCATAAACATCTGATTTCGAACTTTTCTTCTTCAAATTGAATTTTTCTTGTCAACAAGGCACTCATCAGTAAAAAAATATACTGTCAAATTTCACCATTTTGCATTTTTGAACCTCCTCAACTGATTTTGGCCTTTTTTGGCATTCTAGCATCCTTTTCTCGCTCTTATTATTTTTTAGATTTCTTCCGAATAATTTTTGATATATATATATATATATTTTCTTTTTTTTTGAACAAAAAAATGGGTAACAACAGATGCCTCCTCGTTACAATACTTACGGAGCAAAGATTTTGTGTAGTAAGTTTTGTAAAGATAAACAAACCTAAACTTTCAATCTAGATTTCTCAAAACTCGACTGATATGAAATTCTGTCTTTACCACCATCTTCCTCCAATCAGGAACTAATGATCCAAACTTGATTATCTTGAGAACCCGATCTTGGTGCCCCTCTAAATTCTATCTTCTTCTTCTTCCTTCTTTCTTTCTTTCTATTTTTTTGAAATCTCTTGTGGCGACTTCCTTTAAACAAAGCTAAAATCCTTTATGCGGTTGGGCTAACCTGAGATCCCATCCGGCGATCCCCTTTAACCAGAACTAAAGTCTGCGTGGTTGGGCTAACATGAGATCCCGTCCGGCGATCCCCTTTAACCAGAACCAATATCCTGTGTGTTGTTGGGCTACCTTGAGATCACGTTCGGCAATCCCCTTTAACCAGAACCAAAATCTGCTTGGTTGGGCTAACCTGAGATCCCATCCGGCGATCCCCTTTAACTAGAACCAATATCCTGCGTGGTTAGACTAACTTGAGATCCCGTCCGGCGATCCCGTTTAACCAAAACCAATATTCTGCTTGGTTGGGCTAACTTGAGATCCCTTCCGGCGATCCCCTTTAACCAGAACCAAAGTCTGCGTGGTTGGGCTAACCTAAGATCCCGTCCGGCGATCCCTTTTAACTAGAACCAATATCCTGTGTGTGGTTGGGCTAACCTGAGATCCCGTTCGGCGATCCCCTTTAACCAGAACCAATATCCTGCGTGGTTGGGCTAACCTGAGATCCTGTTCGTCGATCCCCTTTAACCAGAACTAAAATTTGCGTGGTTGGGCTAACCTGAGATCCCGTCCGTCGATCCCCTTTAACCAGAACAAAAATCCGCGTGGTTGGGCTAACGTGAGATCCTGTCCGGCGATCCCCTTTAACCAGAACCAATATCTTGTGTGTGGTTGGGCTAACCTGAGATCCCGTCCGGCGATCCCTTTTAACCAGAACCAATATCCTGTGTGTGGTTGGGCTAACCTGAGATCCCGTCCGGGGATCCCCTTTAACCAGAACCAAAACCTGTGTGGTTGGGCTAACTTGAGATCCCTTCAGGCGATCCCCTTTAACCAGAACCAAAACCTATGTGGTTGGGCTAACCTGAGATCCCGTCCGACGATCCTCTTTAACTAGAACCAATATCCTGTGTGTGGCTGGGCTAACCTGAGATCCCATTCGGCGATCCCCTTTAACCAGAACCAAAATCTGTATTATCTTCCTGATGGCAGGGTTTGAACTTTCTTCTCTTATTTTGAGAATTTCCTAATTGTAAAGTTCTTCTCATTTTTCTTCTTGATGATAAGGTTTGATCAAACTTTTCACTTGATGCATTTTTTTTAATTTTTGTGATTTTACAGGACTGACATCTGTCCTTCCTAATTGCAGGGTTAACATCTGTCATTCATGATGACTGAAATTAACAGGATTTTTCTTGATCACAAGGTCGGAAAACTTGGTACTTCCTGATTGCAGGGTTGACCTGAAGACTCCTCATGATGACAAGGTTGATCTTTTCATTTCTTTGAGATTTTCCTAATAGTAAGGTTTATCTCATCTTCTTCCCGTTCCAGGGTCACAACCATGATTCTCTGTTATTATCAGCTCAATGATTTTTTTTTTAATCTTGCTGGACTTCTTTGAGGATTTTCCTGTAACGAATATAAAATATATGTGCAATGCTTTGAGGTTAGTTGACATGCGTCCATCCTTACCTGATTTGAAATATAGGTCCCCCCCTTTGATGTTCCATCGTCATAGGGTGCCTTTGTTTGCTATCCAAAAGCTTTCTTTGCTCTTCCCATGTACTGACCCGTTCATGTGTTAGTCATCCACTCAACTGTAAATGCAGCGCCTATCCTAGGCTGTCTTTGATGATTATTGGTTTCACTGTTTATCAAGTTTGATAATGCCCCCAAGTGTGGTGTTGCTTGATTCGTCATAAAGGAGCTTAACAACTCATTACATCTCCTGGATTCTTTCGAGAATCATTCTTTGAGTAGCTGTATGCATCCTATCAGCACTCATCAAGAGGTTTTCTAGTGTTGTCCTCATCTTAGATTGCTAATCAGCCATTCACTTGCCTTCAGTGCTCGTTCATCTGATTATCTTCCTTTCAACACCATTGTCCTCAGCTTCACTGATTCGTTAATCATTTTTTTTATTGCCCCCAGCTGATCTGAATACTGCTTGTTTTTTCTTCTCAGGGTCCACTGTATTGCCCTCGACTGCTCGACTTTTCAAGAAGTGTCGAGAAGTATTGATGTCACTTCTGTCAAGGATTTTGCAAACTCGATTGGTGCTCTTTTTGTTTGACAATCTTTGTTGTTCAGGAATCAAATCTCATATTTCAAAGATGTCTATTTCAAAGTCTAATTGTTGAAATGAAATCAGAGAGATGTCTTTTTTTTTTTTAAATTCAAGCTTCTTTGGTCAAAGACCCAACACGCGTCATTCAATAACTGTAGTCCTTTGATTATCTTGTATTTTAAAAATAGAAATTGACCCATTGAAAGGTTAAAATGGCTTTTTTCATGGTTTTTTTATGTTAATTTTAATCTCTGATCTTGGGTGTATCTTTTGATGGTTTGTGATGAGGTGATCTTTTTGTGAATTTCAAAAACAAGATGCTAAAGTCAAACTCAGGCTTTATCAAGAAAGGTGTTTTTTTAGCCCTTATTTTATCAGCATGCATAATAACAAGTAGCTTAATCCATGAAGCCACGACCTTTATGAAAAAACTCTTTAAGCTTTGAGAGTGCTATTTATCGATTCAAATTACTTACTTGATCAAAAAGAGCTTTTAAAAACATGTAATATAGGATGTGGTTTATGACTATGAAAAAAAAGAATTTTACAGGCTCAAAAGGTGTTTGAGGGTTTCAAAAACCTAGGATCAACATCAACTATTCATCATTTCTCTTTCTCTTGTTGTCTTTGTAGAGAAAGTGACATATAACCTTATTAACCTTAAATATCAAAATTCTCTTAACATAAATCATAATGCAAATCCAACTTTCTCTTTGATGAATAACCAATCTCAATCATTTGATAACATCAGGAGCTTTATCCTGGATGCCAAAAGTCATATTTGTAGCTCATTTTTTTCGACTTTTGACATTTGTTGTGTCTTTCCTTGATTAAAACTTCTTTTGTCTTTCTTAGATTCAATAGGCATTCTCCTTTCTTTATCTTTGACCTGTGTTTAAATGAAGGCAATTTTCATGTTTCTCTTTGTTTTTTTTATATGGCTTTCTCATAGCCTTTCTCACAATTTTCTAACATGCCCCTAGTCTAGGTCCTTTTCTTTTAGCTCTCTCTCAAATGTTGGACTTTTATTCTATGCCTTCCCTTTCACTTTTGTCTTCTCTTATTTGCCCCCAGTGTGAGGTGTGATCCTGGTCAGGGTTTCTTTTGAAAAGAAATATTCTATCAGGCTCAAAATAGGTTTGTAAAGGATAAATATCTTTAGAAAGTGAAGGGATATCAAAGATGACCTTTTCTCATTTCAAGCAAGGTTGGTTAGAACTGATAAATTTTGACCTTATCTAGTGTAGTGATTTGGATTTGTAAGAATCATGATTCACGAGTCCATAACTACCTAATCCACTACATGTCATTATGCATACTGCTAAAAATTAGCTACATGATTTGTGGTTCAGCTTCATGTATGGGCTCAAAATCTGTTTGGTCACCCCATATTAGTTTAACAAACATCGAGTCATTTCTGTAATCAAAATACTTTTAAACTTTCAGGATTGATTAACCTTAATCGTGCATTGGAGTTCGATCAAAATATTTCACCAAAATAAATTTTGAAAGAAACATCTTCTTAATTCAAAATAGTAATAAGACTAAGAACAAAACATAATCCATTAAAAGGTGAGATATGATCCCAAAAATGATGGACAACGCAATCGACAACATGACATTTCTAAACAGCTTTTTTGTCAATAATTCACGTCTTATTATCACTCATTGGTGATGGCCTGTCGATGATATGACCGTTGGTATCATTCTTCACGAAATCTGCTTGTCTCTTGCTCACAAATCTTTTGGACTTAATCTTCAAAGTTCTTGCAATTCTTCAACTTTTCCTTTAGATTATTCCGTCTAGAGGATTATATTTTGGGGCAATGATCTAATTATGATTTTTCCTTGATGGCAAAGGTGAGCTGGAATGGGAAACATCCATGGAGCAGACCCTTTCCTAATCGTAGCATGTCAATATGCCTAGTCTTAAAGTTGAAGAATATCACATTATGAAAGTATTCTCCCATCAGCACAACATCAGCATTGCAGAAGGCTAAGGGGCTTATGTGGGGTTTTTTCCTTGTTAAAACCCCTATGTTTATCGAATGCCTCTTGCTCCATTGTTTTCTATCATAATCCTCTATGATCCATACTTCCATGAAATTTCTCTCCCTATCGATGCAGGTCATGACGAGCTTTCCTTTGTAAATAGTAAGTTTAATATCTTTGTTATCATTGCCCTCAGAGGCTGGTAGGGGAAGTGGGAACAAACAATGACTCTCCTTTTTTATATCAAATGCAAAGACGTTTCCTATCTAAGTGAGCCAATGAAATGAGCCATTACAGATACTTTTGTCATGCGATGAAGGGACTCTTCATAAGGCAACTTCACTTCGTCCAAAAGCTTCCATTTCTAAATTTTTGATTCAAACAACTTGACTCTAATGCATTGGTACATATAGAATTCTTTATGTGAGCGGAATTTGGGCTTTGAGAATCTCACAATCTTGTATCGTAAAGGCTTTGACCTTTCAATCATTAGGCCAAATTCTATAGTATCATATCGTGTCTTTGGATTCAGGATCTTTTGCCATTGTTGGATTGAAGAGATACACACATAATAACATGATTTATTATGTGCACGACAAAGTAGAACTCCTTGATTTGTAGATGACACAATTTCCATGTGTCCTGGAAGAAAATCAAAGGGTATTTGTATATGGGTCTTCACAACGTCAGTTGAAACAAAAGAAACTTGATATTTGTTCCGAATCATGCTTTAGATAAGGAAACCAGAGACAATGTTAGTTCTTTGGCTGTGTAGCCTTGTGAAAAGGGATTCGTAGGTCAACTTGTTGTACTCCTAGAAAGAAGCCTACATTTCCCCATAGTCTCCATTGATGAATGTGTCAGCACTTCATAGATGGCATCTTGGCACATGTCCCTATTTGAAACAGAGAATCTTATTACCACAGGCTGTGTCTTTTGAGCGAATTTTCCTTGCCACCGTTAGATGTTGGCAACTCTTAACTCTGAAGAGGAGAGTAGAATTAGGGGACCTTTATTTCAAACTATGAACATGTATGTTTAAACGTATGAGGATGTTTTATATGATGAGCTTGCCCTTCAAGGGTTGACACATGGTCGTAATCATTGCAAGAATTTTGATTCTTGCTCTACATCAAAAATTTTCTGAGCAACGACCATTGTGTCAGCCACAAGTCTTGAGTTTAAGATGCTTCATGAAGGGTTTACTCTGATGTAAAACAAAAGGTAACAAACACAACCTAAGGACATGTTCTATTCATTAAGAGAGACAAAAGGTAGGTTGACTATTTAGTCTCAAAAGGGTCTCATATCTGCCAAGTAACGATCTTCGTAAAGACAGTATAGGGGCGTTGCGAGAAATAGTTAAGGCACGTATACCTACCATTACCAAGCAGGCACTCAGATATGAGTTGGGTGTTTCACGCATCTGAACCCTGACCAATAGTCATAGGGTAGATCACTAGTTCCCCACCTAACTTAGAAGTTTGTGTGTGCTTTCCAAAAATTAAAGAATGTGATGTGAGACAGTTCTATACAATGCATGAACATATATGTACATAAATTAAAGCATGTAAGAAAATAAATAAAATAAGCTTGTTAACAGAAAACACTCAAACTAAACAAAACACAATTATCAGACAAAAACAAAGCTTAGTCCACAAGGTTCCTAGTGGAGTCGCCATTCTGTCGCACGATGTGTGGCGTCGCGGTGAAAACATCCACCCTCAAAATCAATGTATCTAATGCGTGGAAATGTGGGAAGACAAGGAATTTTTGTTTTTTATTAATGGAAAAATTGGAATGGGAGTCGCCACCTAGTATTTTGGTCACTAGGAACCCTAACTGGTCTCAGAGATCTGGTACAGGGACTAGTTGCGTAAAAAAAGGTATTAGCACCCCAAGTACGCCCTACCTAAGGTAAGCTGCATTGTTTTATTGTCTGATAAAATCTAAGGTCTTGTCATGTTTTCTAGTTGGTGGTCCGTCTATGGTTTAAGAAAAGTCCTCCTCGGTAAGGAGATCCTTATCTTATCCGGTAATTCTGATGTCAATAAAAGAATTTAATATCTAGAATACGTCTTATGTATAAGGTTATAACCCCAGATATTAAAAGATAACAAAATAATTTTTTGAAAATTTTGAAATATTGGTCTAGTTCTCGTGACTTTAATAAACTGGTTATTAAAGCCAAAATGCATGATAATATATATTTTTAAAATTTTGTTTGTTATATGAAAATACAATATGATTTTTTTTGAAAAAAAAATATTTTTTTAATGTTTTGAAGAAAACCGGTTATTTTAATACTGAATTTATATCTTTATAGTATAAAAATACAAACCAATACTAAGCAAAATTCAGTAGAAAATTGTGCGTGGAAATAAAAAAAAATTGAAATAATTTTTTTTGAAGAAAATTTTATCTTTATTTTTATTTTATTAATTTTTTTTGTGTGGCTGGGCTGGACCTAGCCAGCCCAACTTGTCACTCATTCAAACCAGTGACCCGGCCTTAATTCTTAAACGATAGTGTCTTGAATCGACCCGGACAACTCATCAAACATATGATCTGATTAAGTCTAATAACTTTATTTTTTGAAATTACCTTTTCCTTTAACTACATGATACTAAAAATAAGCATGTGTAAGAAAGCGTTCACATAATGTTTTTTTAAAAGAAAAAAACATTGCGAATGGTTATACAGAAGAGCACTTGTGAATATAACAAAAAATCTATGATCTTAGTTAAAAAATCAAAAATTAAATGGTATTTAATAAAAAAATCTCAAATAAATTATTAATTAATCTATTTTAATGGACTTGTATCAAAATTCAAAGAAAAAATAATATTAAAGAACAAATAGGTCAGACACGTGGGTTTGGGTGGGTCAGCACGCTTGACTCACAAAGAAAGAGTTCAGGCATGCGTGCTAGGCTTTCTTTTTATGTTTTGGGGTGGATGACATGTTGTCACCTTGCTTTTTATTTTAAAAAATACAGACAACGCGTCAACTTTATTTCCATATTTCGACTATCGAAAAGGTGACCGCAAAATTAAGCAATGATTTTTTCAATCTAAAAAATAGGTAATTTTGCTTATTTAATGAGGAGAATTCTCAATAAAATTTGAATCAGAACAAGGATGCTGACAGACTAAGTGTTAGGTTGATCGGATTTGCGCTGGGAGGTTGATTTGTGAGGGGGTGGGGGGTGGGGGATGCTATTTGTTGCAATGCTAGGAGGAAGAAGAAGAAAATGGGGGATGGGATAGGGAGAGTCGCTCTCCCAGTCATAAATTAAATATTACCTATGAAATTACATACGAATTTCATCGATGAGTTAATTCCGTTGGTAATTCTATAGGTATAAATGACATGTCTTTATACATTTTGATTTTTTTTAATACCTTCTTTTCCCTGTGTAATTTTCTCGGTATATATTGAGAAAATATTTATGTCGGTATTTACCGATGGATACAACGAAGGAATATTTTTTCGGTAAAATTCACCGCAATCTATTGACGGAAAAATTCCTTTAGTATTTCCGTTTGTATTTATCAATTTTCTAGAAATGCATATTGTATCGACTAGGGTTCATGACCTTGCCATAACCCAATTTTGAATCTCGTAAAATTATTTTATGTAAAAAATTATTATTATTAATATGAAATAATCCAAAGAATAAAAAAACCATGGGATCTTTTGTATTAAAATCCAATAGTCGAAATGGACACATTTATAATAATTCAAACCAATACTCTCCATCAAAGATGATCAATATTGCCTAATTATCAATCGACTCCCAAAGCATAATATTTTATCAATCGATTATATATGCGCATGCTTATTAATTATAAGGAATGCCACGTTCTCTCATAAATGTTTATCATTTATCATACAATCCATGGGGTTTGGACTGCAAGTCAAAAGGGAAAAAGTAGTATCAAATACCAATCAACACATAAATTAATAGAGATGCATGCATGCATGAACAAATTAGTGAAGAACATGACAATGAATGTCCAGATAAACTCCCAGCTTGAGAATCCTTATGTCTGCCTTGAATTTGTGGCCTTGCATGAACAAATTAGTGAATTCATGACATTTCTATATCTTCCATTATGACTTCCTTTCAAGTTATGAGCATAACTCTCAGCTAGAGCATAACTCTAGCATAACTCTCAGCTAGAGCATAAATATTCACGGTAAATTAGGATTATAAGAGTTTTTTCTCGACAACTATCTCTAATCCTAATGGTATTATGAGCATAACTCTCGGCTAGAGCATCAATTATAATAACCCAAACTCTTCAATCTTGTTATTCTCCTTTTCATCATTCTCCATTTCTTTTTCAACTTCTGTAAATCCATTATTTCCGTTCTCCACTCCTTCTATCATATACAGTTTCTTTATCACTACACTGCTGTCGTGGTATATTTATTTTCACACTTAAAACACCGGCCAAGTCTTTTTCTTTGCCCGTACAAGTAATTCGAAGGATGTTTTAAAGATTTATTATTGGAATGATTAAAAGTTTGGACTGAAAGATTACCTGTTGGTCTTCCATTATTGAAAGAAGGACTGATTCTTTACGTGATTTTGCTCATTCTTGACATGACATTATTTGACTCCACCTGCCATTTTTCCTATTCAAAAGCCATCAATATAT
>Ga0325414_1009112_pt1 | contig 10470 bp, 9 predicted proteins | sample PopdelMetagenome_8_FD_206183 | JGI IMG/M metagenome (GOLD analysis project Ga0325414, IMG submission 206183) | Populus deltoides microbial communities from Bellville, Georgia, United States - Leaf-PdKOR-R3 | ecosystem: Host-associated > Plants > Phyllosphere > Phylloplane/Leaf | place: USA...
TTCTCAAACGACATGTCATTTAATTCTTTCCTTACCCTCAAATTTGACCCCCTCTGTTTCCACTAACTCTGCAACTAAGCCCCTGTAGAAAATAATTTGGTCACATGTTATCCGCTGTTAACAAAATTTCTCAAGTTCAACAAAACTGGACTACATTGCATTGCATTATTCTGCAAAATTAAAATTAAAAAAAAATGAAAATATTTTTTTATGCCCGGTTGATACTTCGATTTGCAGGGAAAAAAAAAAAGCTGATTTAAAATAATTAAGTGTTGGAAAATCAAAAATAAAACTAAAATAAATATAGGGATAGAAGTAAATGAGCATGACAAATAAGCTGGCACGTGTGTGCTTTTCGAGTAGCACGTGAGGCATCATTGGATCATCAAGTGACTTCCGTGGAGGTGTTGGAAGAGGCTTGTTGTAATCTTTCAGGTCTTTTTTTTGTTGATTTTTTTAAAAAAATTTCATTCCTTAATATTAGATTTTATTTAGTTTTTATATCAAATTTGATCCTTATTCTTTAGATTTTTATTTATTTATTTTCTATCCTTTCTTAATTGAAATTATTTTTTAATTTCATCCCTCAACTTTTGGTTTCAATTTATTTTTATGTATAATTTGGTCCTTATTTTTTTATTGCTATTTATTTTGTTTTTTATCCTTTTTTTTCATTGATTTTTTTATTTGATCCTTCTATACTTTGTTGATTGAGAATTTAACTTCATAATTTTGTTTTCCAGGTTTGCTTTCTATTGAGTTTGTCTCGACCTTATAACCAAGACACATGTTTTGAAGATTGACCTGAGTTTACTTTGTTTCTTTTGGTTATTTTTTAATTAAAACAATTAAATTGTTGGGACTAGGGTGAATGTTTGTAGTATAACAATTGTTTTTATTTCAAGTTACCTTGCTTGTTTACCCAAACCTTATATTTGAATTTAAAAAATTGAGCTTCATGATTTTTTTTTGCTTTCTTTTCTATAAGATTATCCCCACCTTATAACTTAGGCAACGTATTTGGCGAATTAATCCAAGTTAACTTGGATATTTTATTTCAGGTCATATCTTTGGAATTGATTTTTTTTTTTTGTCTTCATCCTTCAATATTTAGTTTATTTGAGAATTAACCTTAATGATTATTTCTATTTTCCCTTCCATTAGATTATAATGTTTGTACCATCTAGCTCGCAAGGTTCGGAGACCTTGCCCGAGTTTGCTAATGTTTATTTTTTTTGGAGTTTTTTTACTGATTTTTTTTCTTGTTTTCATCCTTCTATGCTTGGATTATTGGGAATTTAGCAGCACTATTTTTTTGTATTGCTTTCTATAAAGTTATCATAGCCTCAAAACATGTGTAACATGTTTACCATACTAACTTGAGTTGACCCAGGTTATCTTTTTTATGTCCTTTTTAGATTTGCCTCCAAACTTTCCTCACTAATATACCAATATGCATTTCATATTCCAAGATTCAAAAAACAACAAGACAAGTCATATAAGACTGTTAGGTTTCCAAAATCCATACAAGCAGCTGAAACGATAAATTTAAGGTAATTTGGAAGTTCCTAGGATTCTGTTACACAAATCAAGAGTTGTTTAAGGATTTATTTTCTGAAGATATGATCTTCTCTGGCTTTGAATAATTCTTTAAAAGCTGAGTTGTTGCAAACCACAAGTCGTTCAATTGTCCGGCTTCCAATGGTAATCCTCATGAACTACTAGTGAGAAATCTCCTAAGATTCAGCATAACTCTTTATTCTGTGACTTACGTAGTTTTTCTGTCTAGCAAATAACCTCTCTAAAATAAAAGGTATAACTTTATATTTATAGGAAATCCTAAAAACCCTAACAATGACAAAATATCAATTTACACCTTAAATAATATCTATATATTATTTAAGAATAATTTTAGAAATTTAATCAATTAAGCCCTTACTTGATTATTCTAGGATTAAAATCATAATCCCTGAATTAAATACATTCTAGTGCTAATTTCTAAAATTATTTTCAATCAAGCTACACTTGATTAATTATCCTGGTTTAATTTTTTACTAATTTTTTTTAATGTGTGTGACTCATTAGGTTTTTAATATGTTGGCCTAAATATAAATTATAATTCTAAATAGATAGAATTAAATAAATCAAAAAATTTAATTTATTATCAATTCTATAGTTGATTAGTTTATATTTGAAGATCAAGTGCACCGTTTAGCAACGTGTCATGATCCCTTAAATATTAGGAAAATCATAAGTGGTTTGACTTAACTTTTGAATGACCGGTTTCTTAATATAATTATTATTCATTCATCAATAATGTTCCGATTTAGACATTTTAGCACAGAGTTTGTTTGTCTTGTCAAATGATATTTGTTCGCAACATTATAGTCATTGATCATTTGAATAAGATTTGAAACTCTTTTCAAATCTAATTTCATATTGCGTAAGGATTTACCAATCAATACTATTTGAGAACATGTAGAATATTTTCCCTAATTCCCTAAATTCTCTTTTCATCACTCAAATACCTTCTATAATTTATGTTATATCTAATGTTTGCCCATTTGTTACCTTTACCAAGATAATATGTAACATGATCAAAACATAATATTTTCTATATAAGATAATTTAATGATCTCAAGTCTAAAGATCACTTACACGATCGTCACGTGAGTCTTTCCATAAACACAAATGATATCTCCATATGAAATTTTCATGCGGGTCAGTTCAATATACATGTCTTATGACAAGCACCTATTTATTAGTTTAAAGTATCTCTTATACCTCTGCTTATGAGAATAATTGCTTCCTTTCATAAAGAAAAGTACATAATATGTGTCAGTCTCTACGGTTCTAATAAATGTCCAGTATTAAGAAAGCATTGGCCATGAACATTTAAAAACAATACTTTGATGCAATAGGAATCTCATAATTATAACATCTTTATAATTTCCTTTAGAAAGTGTTTTTTTGTTCCATGGACTTTATCTTTACTCTAGATTCATTTATCAAACATTAAATTCATAAATTAAATATAAATGATATATTAAAGATAAATAATGCTTTTATTTAATAAAATTAAATAGGTTCTACATGAATACATTAGTACCACGTGTAACCAATTGATTGACTACAAGACATATAAATTAACAATCTCTCACTTGCACTAAAGTCAGTCACCCATGTATCTAATATCATATCCCTTCATACAGTGATTATACTTCTGCTAGGATAGTGCCTTAATGAGAGGATCTGCAAGATTCTCTTTAGTGGTTACTTGTTTTATCTTTACATTTTTCCTTTCTATGATTTCTCTAATTATATGGAATCACCTAAGTACATGTTTGAATCTTTGATGAGACCCTGGTTCCTTTGTTTATGTAATGACTCCATTGTTGTCACTGTACATGGCTACTAGATTAACAATGCTAGGAACCATACCAAGTTCAATAATGAACTTCTTGATCCAAACAACCTCTTTTGCCCCCTCGAATGTATAGATGTATTCGACTTTAGTTATAGAATCTGCTATGGTTTTTTATTTGGAACTCTTCCAACTTACAACACCTTCACTCAGAGTAAAAACATATCTTGACTGAGATTTTCTATCATCAATATCTAATTAAAAATTAGCATCTGAATAACCATGAACTTCTAGTTCATTTCCTCCAAAGACCAGAAAAACATTCTCAGTCCTTCTTAAGTATTTAAGAATGTTTTAAACTATTTTCCAGTGACTCACTAGGATTAGATTGATATCTGCTCGTTATGCTCAAAGCATAAGATACATGTAGTCTAGATAATAACATCGCATACATAATGAATCCTGTAGCTGAAGCATAAGGAATCCTTTCTATAATATCTCTCTCAATTTATGTTTTATGACATATGTCTTTGGAGAGACAGATCCCATGTAAGATTGGTAAGTTTTCTCTTTTGGATTCTTATATGATAAACTATTTTATCATCTTGTCTATGCATGTGGATTCAAACAATCTAAGTAAATTTTTAGATCTATCTCTATAGATCTTAATTCTGAGTATATACTCTGCTTCTCTCATATACTTTATAGAGAAATTCTTAGACAACCAAAACTTTACTGATTGAAGTAAAAGAATGTCATTTCTTATTAGTAATATGTTATCTACTTATAAAATTAAGAAAACGACACCACTCCCACTAATTTTTTTTTTTGTAAATACAAGGTTCATCCATATTTTTGATGAAATCAAATTGTTTAAGTATCTCATCAAAACAAATATTCCCCTCAAAGCTTGTTCATAAATAGATTTTTGTAGGTTGCATACTTTGTTGGCAAATTACTTAGATTCAAAACCTTCAGGTTGTGTCATATAAACATCATCATGAAGATTTCCATTCAGGAATACAGTTTTGAGATCCATTTGTTAAATCTTATAATCATAGTATGCAACAATAGCAAGTAAAATCTTTATAGATTTTAACATAGCTACCGACGGGAAGGTTTCATCAAAGTCAAGACCTTGTTTTTGTCTATAACCTTTGGCAACCAAGGAAGGTTTCATCAAAGTCAAGACCTTGTTTTTGTCTATAACCTTTGACAACCATTCTAACTTTATATATTTGTACATTCTCATCCATGTTAGTCTTTCTCTTAAAGACCCACTTACATCCAATGAGTATCCTTTCAACTGGATCAACCAAAGTTCATACTTGATTGGTGTACATGAAATCCATTTCAAATTTCATGCCTTCAAACCATTTTTCAGAATCAATATCAGATATTGCTTCTATATAATTGGTGGGCTCATCAATCATAAGCAACTTGTCATTCTTAGCATCCATGAGAAGTTGATATCTCAATGATACATGATGTGTCTTACCAGATCTATAGAGTTCTTATGATTTTCACCTTGAGACTGATCATCCAATGCTACATCCTCAAGCTCAGGTTCTATTTAGATGTCTTTTTATGGCTCTTGAACTTCTTCAAGTTGAATTTTCCTCCCACTACTTTTTTCAATAACAAATTATTTCTCTAGAAAGGTAGTATGTTTTGAGACAAACACCTTTTGCTCAATAGAGTGATAAAAATAATATTCAGCTGTTTGTTTTAGATATCCCACAAACTTATATTTATTTGACTTTATGTTGTGTTTCAGGAGGTGTCCATTATGAGAGAATCTCATTCTCTTTTAAATAATCTTGAAAATCTTGGCTTAAGTATTCACCACCTTGATCAGATTGAAGTATCATAATACTTTTTCCAATTTGCTTTTCAACTTCATTTCTAAATTCCTTGAATCTTTCAAATGATTTAGACTTATATTTCATCAATACACATAACCATATCTAAAATAGTCATCAGTAAATATAATGAAATATGTATATCCACCTATGGCATGGACATTCATTGGTCCAAATATATTTATATTTATCAAACCTAACAATTTTTTTGACCTTTTACTCTTTCATGTAAAGGGTGTTTTGATTATCTTACCCAATTAACAAGATTCACAAGTATCACATGATTTATAACAAAAGGATTAAAATATCCTTCTTTATGTAGTTTAGTGATTCTTATTCCATTGATATGACCCAAACTACAATGCCATAAGTAAGATGGATATGGATTATCTAATTTATTCCTTTTGATGTTTATATTGAATGTGGGTATCTCTAGATTAAGTTCATACAAACTATTTATATAATTACCCGATCCATAATGAACATCATTATTATAGAAAGAATAATATTTGTTTTCAATAATAAATTTAAATATATTCAAATCTAAATAAGAAATGGATATGATGCTTCTAATAAGTACCAAAACAAAATAACAATTATCAAGGTCTAGTAACATCCCACTAGGTAAAGTTAAATTATAAGTTTCTACAACTAATTCAACAACTTTTGCTCCATTGCCTATATGTAGGTCCATTTCACCTTTAAACAATCTACCTTTCTTTAGTTCTTGATCATTATTACAAATGTGAAAACCACATCCGGTATCTAATACCTAAGAACTACTATATAAAGTAGCAAAATAGTTTTAAATCATAAACACCATACGAGTACTTATATTAGGACATTCTATTATCATCCTTGGGAATAATTCCTTAGAGGTCTCATACTCCTTAACATTAAACAACTCTTTGAGATGCTTAATCATATTATAGGCATTCATAGTCTCATACTCTATTTAAAGTTCATGTGACATGCTAGCTAACATCACACATGTAGCATGCTCATCATCATCAATATGATGGTGATATTTTGTCTTAACTTTAATAAAAGCATCCTCATCAAGGACATGAGAAATAAGACTTTCAAGCACATATAACCTTCTTTCTTATTTGAGAACAATTTTCAAATTGTGATACCAGTCTAAAAAGTTCAGTCCGGTCAATTTGTTAGCATCAAATATGCTTCGTAAGGATATGTTACTACTCATTTCATCTATCAACCTATTAATGTAAAAATAGAGTGTTAGTTTCATGCATATATATTTAAATCTAAATTTAGACAAGGTTTCCTGTTTATTTAATTTGATTCCTAAAAGCATGAATTAATGATTCATTTTCATTGTATCCTATTCATTAAATATAAATAATACAATTAAAATATTATACAAGAATCATAGTACAATAACTCAATTCAGATTTTTGATATATCAATGAATATCCTCATTTGAGATATCTTACTACGATGTCATCCATTTTTATTTAGTTACGCCAATTTGGGTACCAAATATACAAATCATCCTTTAATTAAATCGAATCATCTCAACTCAACCACCATTAGTTTTTCATTGACTCATTTACATATTTTTGGCTATCCAATTAGGATACCATTGATATTTGGTAATCTAATGTAATATTGGCTATCTAACCTAGATACCATTAGCAATTGTTAATCTAGTACAATCTCAGCTATTCAAATTGGATACCATCAGCATCTGCTAATCTAACACATTCTTGGCTATGCAAATTGGGATACTATTAGCATTCGCTAATCCAACACAATCTCGATTATGCAAATTGGATGCCATTAACATCTGTTAATCTAATACATTCATGGCTATCCAAACTGGTTTCTATTAGCATTTTGCTAGTCTAATACAACTCCTGGCTATCCAAACACAATTGACATTGCCTATATCATCAAATTTTCTACTTTTGTAATTAGTTCATCAATTCTACTTCTTTCATGATGTATTATCTATAAGCAACGTAAGTAACTTATTGAAAAATATAGAAATGAAGGGATATGATACCTATTTGCTCCTCCTATGTTTCAGCCTCCCCAATGGAAGATCTAATCCTTATTATTCCTCATAATTCATAAAGAAGGTTCTAGGTTATGTCTCAATCAAACCGTTTCTCTACATAAATTCTATATTAATCTTTGGTGTGTGTGTGTTCAATGTTCACAATACAAAATCACTCAATCAAATGATTTCTACATCCATAATATTTCCACATACATATAGAGTAAGATATGAATCAAAATTCATATATTGAGTTCTTTTTATTTTATTTTTCTTCCTTTTTAACCGAACCTTATGTCTCTCAATATGATTATGGTATATTATCTTTTATATTTATATTCACATAATTACATTGGGTCTTTTTCAATTTTTTCTTTCTTTTAGCCAAACCCCATGCCTTTCATTATGGCCATGACATATTGTTTTTGACATCTATACTCACATAATTGTGTTAGTGTAATCTTATACATCTTTATTCTTAAGTTAACATCATTAACTAATTTTACAATATCAAAAAGTGTTCAATGTCACCATTAATGTCTCTCTCTTTCCAAGTTCATGCATGCACTTCAATTAATGACTCTTCATCATGTTGTTTTTCTTTGCACTTATTATGCCTTATACTTTTCTACAACATATCTCTTATTGTGTTATAATATACACATCATCATCAATAAAAATAATCTAATTTTTCAAGCCTTGTTGTAAGACAATTAACCTTTTTAACAAAGATGTTCTTCATCATTGAATATATTCATAGACACTTACAATAACCACTTGCTTTCTTATTTTCTTCATTATGGCCGAACATATGTTACTCACAAATAAGAATTTTGTTGTTTTCTCTTCACTTCCTTAACATTGCCAAATATAGACTTTATGATTACCAAGTATCCTTCATGTGATTTTTAATCTAATTTCTCCTCTTCTAATCTACATCACAAGGTACAATTTGTTCCTCATAATCAATCTTAAATAATATAATTAAACAAATTCAATGTCAATAAAGATTGAAGAGCTTATGATAAGGTATCTTGATCAACAACAATTCATCAAAATGGCATAATCAAGACTAAAACATTCATTATATGTATAAACACCTTGGAATAATCTCTCCCTTCACCTATTTCTTCCTTTGGTCGAAAATAAAAGCCTCATTTTCACTCTTATTTCTTCATTATTTTTTAATGATAAAGTCATTTTCCTAGGTTATTAGTCTTTTATTTGACATAATCATGAAGTTTTTCCACTTCCCCCCAATTGATTCTAGAACCCTAACTAAAACAAATCTAAAATTTTAAAATTAAACTCACAATTTCTGTTTAAAGGTGCCCAAAAAACTTTATTTTGTGTTTTCAGCTCTCTTGAACCCTCTTTTCATGTTTTCTTATTCTCTTCCTTCCTCTTGAACCTCATTTTTCATGTTTTCTTTTTCTCTTCTTTCTTACTCCTTTTGTTCTTCTTCTATCAAGCACAATTAGTCCTCCTTCCCCACTTTGTGGCAGCTCAAGTATCTATTATAGGTTTATAATAATTTTCTCTCATTGTTTATCTATTTTTAAGGGTGTAGGGGTGACGTGCATGATTGGTTTAATGGTGTGGTTCTAAGGAGATGAAATAAGATAAAAGTTTTTGTTTTTCTTCCTGTCATCAACCTCTCTCCTTAAAAGAGGGTTGAAATCTCTTTTTTGTTTGTTTATTTTGATCTATTGATTACATATATTTAAGCTACGTAGCCTCCCTTCTTTCTAACATTTTGTCTTGGTCATTGGTTGGGTTATTAGCCTATTATTCCTAATCCTTAACAATTAAATTTATTTACAATGTTTATCCATCACTTTTCTTTGACTCCATAGTTATTATTTAACTTGTTTTCTTGCTTATTTTTCTCCTCTTCTCTCTCTCTCTCTTTTTTTATCTTTTACAATAGAAAGTTGCAACAACAAGAGTTGGAGGAAATTCATAATGATGCATATGAGAATGTAAGGATTTACAAGGAAAAAATGAAAGCTTTTCACGACAAAATGATCTCTAGGAATAAATTTAAAGTTGTCAAAAAGTCATTCTCTACCACTCACGGCTTTGTTTGATTCCAGGTAAGTTATGTTCCCATTGGATTAGATCTTTTATTGTTACTAATGTTTTTTTTTATCATGGTGCAATTGCAACTCAAATTTTATCAACTTCAAAAACATTCAATGTGAATGGCCATAAACTTAAGCCTTCTATAATGGATTCCAAGTAGAGAATATGGGAAAATTGGACTTTGAGGATCCAATTTATACTAATTAAAGAAGGAAGCATTAAGTCGATCTAACGACAATAAACAAAGGCACTACTTGGAAGGCAACCCAAAAGGAGTTTGTTTTATTTTTCTTCTTATTTTTGCATTTATGTTTTGGTTATTTTTTTTATTTTTCTTTGCATTTTACATTACATTAGGGACAATGTAAGTTTTAAGTGTGGGGGAGGGGATTCAAATTGTGTTTTAATTATGTTTTGAATGTTTTGTTTTCAATTAAAAAAAAAGTTTTGCCTTTTTTTTTCTTATAGTTTTCAATGATTTTTTGTTGTGTGACATGATCAAAGAGTTGATGTCTTATCCCAAGTGTAGGAGTGTCACAGTAATAAATAACTCGGCAAGACCGGGGTCGAACCACAGAGAGGTTAATTGTATAAATTATAATTAATAAAACAACAAAAACAATAACAACAATAATAACAACAATAATAGTATCAGTAATAATAATATTAATAGTAATAGTAATAATAATAATACTCAGTACGTGACGTTGTTATACCTGAGAATGATCTAAAAGATCGGGTCACAGGTTTCCAGCCTATATACTGAGTTTATGAAAAGATCAAAGAGATATATTATATAATATAAACAGATTTCTGATGCGAATGAACAAGGCAAGACCAACAATGTCAGGATCCTTGATCAAACACAGAGCATACTTAAAGTACATAAAAGATAACAAGAATAATAATAACAATAATAATAATAATAATAATAATAATAATAATAATAATAATAGCAATATTAGTAGTAGTAGTAGTAGTAGTAGTAGTAGTAGTACTAATAATAATGAAGAAGAAGATGAAGAAATTAATGAGAACTTTGAGATGGAAGATTAATGTAAAGATTAAACAATGATAAAAACAAATGTCAAGGTTAGAGGATCCACTAATAGTATTAGAGATAAGTAAAGTATAAA
>Ga0325414_1009113_pt1 | contig 10470 bp, 6 predicted proteins | sample PopdelMetagenome_8_FD_206183 | JGI IMG/M metagenome (GOLD analysis project Ga0325414, IMG submission 206183) | Populus deltoides microbial communities from Bellville, Georgia, United States - Leaf-PdKOR-R3 | ecosystem: Host-associated > Plants > Phyllosphere > Phylloplane/Leaf | place: USA...
GCCCATTCTGAATTTAATAACTAGCTAGGTTAATAACCATATCTTACATTAAATAAATAAATTATATATATAAAAAGTAATATATAAAGTGGAGCATGACCTACCACCATTTAAATGAAACTCAATAATAAAAACTTACCAATTAACAAGTATTCAATTTCACATCCAACAATTTCTCTAAGTATAATTTGCATTTGCTGATTAAAAGAGAGAGCAAGAGAAGCATGCTGCAGAATCAATTTTCTTTTTATTTCCATGTTTTTTATGTTCATAAAATGTGAAAACCATGCTCACTCGTGGATGTTCAAAATTTCTTTTCTATCCTACGCATTTTAGAATTTCTAAAAGACTAATTATTTATTTAAAGGAGAAATTAAATTAAAATAAAATGGAACAGCAGTGGTGCCACCAGAGGCCGCCGCAGGGGATGGCGCAGTGCTTCCATGTTGGACACGCAAAAGGCAATGATATGCGGAATGTTAAAGGCAAAACATGCAAGGCGTTGAAATTTGCAAAAAAGAGAATACTTTTTGACTCTGTGAATCCTTTCAAACCCCTCATTCTTATCCGTCGAACCCCCACACTTGAAATAAGAATGATTATCTTAAAAGTAATTAAGGTGAAGTAAGAACATAGGTCATTAAAGACTAAACCAATCTTAAGAAAAGATTAATTAATGGTAGTAGTTGGGGGTGAAGTCATTGTAAGTATGATGATTATTGTTATGATAAGTTTATAATTATTATATTTCATGAAAAGATTGATGGAATTGTCTCGTAGGAATTTTGGTGCGTTTTGTGCTCTGCCTTTTAGGATGGCTCTTGGTGTGGGTTAGTGACTTTTTACCAACTTTGATTCCCATTTGCTTGTTTATCGATTCGGTTCGAGTTAATGAAGATTAAATCAAGTAAATTAAAATTGATATTATTTAAAAAATTAAATTAATCAAGTTTTTCAAATTAATTTTTAATCTGATTTAATTTAAAACTCGAACAGAATTAAGTTGTAAAATCATTAATTTAAAGGGATTTCTTGTGTGTGTATCATAGCCTTTGCAGTAAATCAAGATTGTTTTATATATATATATATTAACTGAATCAATATTAATTCTCAACCTGATTTAATTTAAAATCCGAACAGAATTAAGTTGTAAAATTATTAATTTAAAAGGATTTTATGCGTGTGTATTATATTAAAAAAACTAAATCAGTCAAGCTGAATCGAGTTTTTTTTTTAATTTGATTTTTTCTTTGGATTTTGTCAACACCTTAATAAATTTATTAAAGAGAAAGTTGAATACATAAAACATCTAGAAAGCCATAAATTCAATGACCTTTCAGCCAAAAATACGAAATAAAATTCACGAGGGTAATTGTAAACATGAAAAATCCAAGTTACTCTAGTTGTTCAACAATATTCTGCAATTAATAGCTGCTATATATACAACCTTAATTTTGAAACTGGTAGATTTTTAATCAACAGTACTCACAGAAAATCTTCCAACCAGCTAAAGTGGCTGATGCTATAGAGCATCGTCGGTAATGGTTTTAGACCATGGCTGGATTCCATAAATAATTAAAACAACTAATTAAACCATGAATGGATCGGATTCCATGCTGAAACACTCAGTATCTATGAAAAAAGTGGTGCCTTCAGATTTTTCCAACGATCCATCGAGCCACCTAGTTGCCTAGTTTTCTTTTTAATTAATTAATTTCTCCATGGCTGACGGAGTCTCGAGAGTCAGATCTTTAGTAAAAAGAAATATATCAAGAGTCCAAACGATAGTTTGGTCGGCTAGCTAGTTATGACTCCACAAGACCAAGTTGTAAGAAAATTCCATGGACCGTTCAAATTAGAAAAATACTCATAATCCTTCGAATGACAAAGGAGTAATGACAACAAACAACATGTACATAATTAACTCCTAGCTACTAAGGTCATAATTGCAACACTATAATGGGAGAGGCCAGTCGATGATGTTAATTTCTAGATTTATTCAAAGGGCCAATTACCATGAGATTTGATTATCAAGGTTGGACCAAAATGAGAAGAAATAATGTTTCTAGTTTCAATAATGGAGGTATATATAACATGTTTGATACACCATGTGTAATGCTCCCCAAGATTCAAAACTTTGGCTATTGACTTGAATTCATGTGGGTTGAATCGTGTTGATTTATCTTTCTTACATGTATTGCATGTAATCATGTTGATTTTGTCAAAACTAATTATGTTCATACAAAATAATTGCAACAAGTCAATTCTTGAGTGCTTAGTCTCATGGCCACGAGATCTTCTCTTCTTCCTAGCAATTTGTGTTCTTATCTCGTGCAAACATGTTTAAACATGGCTTAAATACAAAAACACACGTTATGATTGTGTGCAAAAAAAATATATGATATTTGTGTTCGAGACATTAAAGAGATTATTGGTATTATCATGACCGTTGTATTTTAAAGTGTTTTTTTTGTTTTAGAAATACATTAAAATAATATATATTTTTTTATTTTTTAAAACTTATTTTTAACTTCATTACATCAAAACAATATAAAAAAATCATTTTTTTTTTTGTGAAATGGCCACGTTCTTAGGGGATTTCAATGCTAAATAAGAGTAGTATGATGGCCAATGTATGGGATTTCAATGCTTAGTAGATACATACATGTATAGATTTGACATTGAAAAGCACATACCTATATGCTTCTACATATTATTTACATATCTTGGATTATCACCTCAAGCGAGAAGCTCCTTTTATGTTACCAGGCCACATCCAAAAAATTTTCATGGGGGTAGGAGTGCTTGTAGAGGCCCATCGTCCGTCAATGGCTGCGAGACCAAAGGGAACTCAATAATCAACATGGTATTTTTAGTTTTCAGGAGAATAGAGTTTGCTAATACAAAACATCAAGAGAAAAACAAGAAAATTTCCAAAATATAAACACAAGTCATTATATTTAGTAACGCATCCCGTATCAAAATCACGATCTCATAGCTTGCAATATTCTTCCAAGTTTTTTTTCTTAGAAGGCACAGAGATATTAATATAGTTCATCAGAAAACTCGGAAGACAGTTGAATTCGAGTATGTTTGTTTTCATGAAACAAACCACCAAACGCAATTTACAACGATCGATTGGAAATGAGGCAACAATGAATATAACCATTCAGGGGAAATATTACATTTCTGATAACTCTTTCCAGCCCGAGGAGAAATAAAATTCATGTCTTTTTATCTGTCCCAAGAGGATATTGCGTTTCTAAGCTTTTGATATGGCCTTTGCTGGGATCTGGGTCACCGCTCTCCGCCACTAAAGTGCGCTTCAATTTTCCCTTCTCTCGAGAAAACTGTTGTGTATTTACTGAGATTCAATGGGAGGGTGCAATAATATGTAGAATGTCTCGTTGTGCAGTATGGGTCGGTCAGTTCTCCGCAGGAGTATCGTTTCTAAACTGTTCTACCTGTGGAGGGAGGAGTAGAGCAAGCCTACTTTTGTATCTTGCAATTCGTTTTAATCGCCCTTCCCTTAACCTACAACGCAAAAACAGTAAGTGTTTGTCATCATTTGCATAGCATGCTTAAGCAACCACACTGAAAACCTGCTTGCTTGGGAGGATCAGGAAATCCTGAACCATCTTGGAGGAAGTAATATACAAAAGGATCCTTCTTAGGGAATACAAAATGCCATAAACGTTGAAATGCTGATTAAACAATTAAAGAAAATGGCAGCCAATGGATGGTATTGGCCAACTTCTGAGAGAATCTAACCATGGTAAACCAAAGAATATTAAAACTTCCTAGAGAGCAGTCAAGTAAAAGATCACTTAAGCCTTTGTTGAGAAAGTTTTAAGTGTTTTTCTTTTCTCCCGTCCCTTTTCATATACCTTGCTAAGCAATATAAATAGAAGGGATAATTACAAAAACCCTCTTATAGTTTGATCTGAATTTCACTTTCCCTATATACTTTTATAAATTACACTTTCCATCTTGTAGTTTACACTTTCAATAACATTTTACATCCTCAACAATGCATTTTGTTTGATCCAGGATATAAAGTCTAATTTATAAAAGCATAGAGGGAAAATGAAATTCAGATCAAACTATAGGAAGTATTTTGTAATTATCCCTAAATGGAACTAAAACTAGGACCAGCAACCATAATTATTGGTCCATGAACTTAGGATCAAGCCAACTTTATTTGGTCGATGTATTAAACAGCTCAAGCTATCAATTTATTTTGAAAGATACGATTTTTCTTTTCAAGTAATGGCATCCTCAGCCTCATACAATAAAAGAATCCAGCAATTCAACAAAGATCAAAGATGGAACAATAAGTTCAGAGGAACTTACCGTGCTCTAACTTTTTTAGCATGCTTAATATGTCTCTTTAGGAGTTCTGCTGCTGATAAATTATCAACAGGTTCCTCATCCTGAAAGTAAACATGGGAAAAGGAGGAGAAAATAAATGCAAAGATGTCTTGTTTAATGGCCAACTTGATACTATATATTGATAGCAGTGCACAGAAGCCAGTAAGACTACAAAAAGACAGCAAATGAGTAATTAAATGATGTAGTAGATGAGAGATGAGTAATCAGAAGACCAACCTTCTTCTCCTTTTCAACTTCTTCTTCACTTTCCTCCTTTGGCAAAAGAGGTCTTGGAAGAGGCTTTACACTATCTCCATAGTGAACCTACCCAATTCATAAAAGAAATAAGAGAGGAATAATCTAAGTCTTCCAGTATAGAATGAAGGGTTTTTATGTAATTATTAGTAATTTAGCTTTTAATATTTAATTAGGAAATTTTATTAGTTTTATAACAAAAGATGACATTTTATTAGGATTCTTGTTTTCTATTTGATTTAGACTACTAGGGTTTCTTACTGTCTATATCTAAACCTCCTATTGCAATGTATTCAGACTTAGAAGTTGAGTACTGTTTCATTCTACTTTCTTCCAGCTCTCCTCGGTGTTTTCTTTCATATTAGCCCTCTTTGTAGGGATTTACTCTCTTCTATAGGGTTTCCTTTTTCTTTTTCAATTAATCCCTCTTCTATAGGGAATTCTTCAACTTCTATCAATTATTAAACCCTTGTCCTACATCAGTAAGCACGCACGTGGTCTATCCTTTGTAAGACTGACATGGTTCACAAAGTGATAAACAACCACAAGCATGTTTGAGCATATATATCAGTATCCTGATTTTGTTTGCAGAGAGAAAAAAACACAAATGAGGATAAAAAACAATTTTGGAAAGTGAAGTGCAGAATTTTTAGTCCAACCAGTCATTAGGGTTCATAATTTAAACATCTTCCCATGTCTTCTGTTCTATGTATACCAATGTGGAGTACTATTCATGAGAAACAAATGTCAATACGTGACACGTGCTTAAGAAAGAAACTCATATCAACCAAAAAGAAAGTGATAAGAGAACTGCAAAACTAGCTTATATCCAGCTCAAAATGGTTTCCATGCAACCAGGTGGTGATAGCTGATGCCACATAAAACTGATTTTGAGGTTCTAACATACAAGACTAGTAATTTTATTTGACTGTGGATATTATGTATTGTTCTTCATGGTGAAGACCAGGCATAAAGTAAAAGACACACCTAAAGGCACAAAAATAAACGATACACCTACAGCAGCAAAGGAGTTTCTCTTGTCACTGGCTCGCAGTAAAACAGCATATTAAAAGTTGTTGGGGATTAATTAACTAAGAGTGTTGGAAAAATACTTTAAAAATATGGCATTTTCTCAGAACATGCAAAATGGTAATCCCAACAAAAGTGTAAAGCAAACCTCGCTTTCCTCAGGAAATCCATTTCTCAACCATGATCGGCAAAGAGCATAAAGAGGAGCTCCATCAGATATTCTTACCTACAGACAAAACACATCGGTAAGTAACAGCAATATGATATCATCACAAAGATTCAACTTTAGTAGCACAGCACTAATCTACGGAATCTCCACAGACATTCCATAAAGGAAACTACCCTGTCTTATTAAATAATAATGATCAGTTAATATAATTTTCTATTGGTCTGAGGAGCAAGGAGCACCTACTGTTTTGTATAGCAGTAGGAGGTCTAAGCATACCAATTAACATAAAGAATTCATTGTGTACCTAGGACATCTCTAACTCAACAAAGGGAGGTAGAAAAAATTACATTGAGAGAAGGAACTCTGTCAAGAGAAACAGGGCCAAGGGCCACCTTGGCAATTCAGAATCATTTTAATGCTGTCTCCTGTATTATATTGGCACCCACTACCTCTAAATGATGGTCTGTGGACCAAATAGTTTTCAAAACTCATTATAGCAAGAAAAACCGATGACTTGTCTTGATGAAAATCCTTATTTTGCTCCATTTTGTATCACAAATATATAAAACCTTACACAAGCAGACAAACTAAAGCTACACTATGATACTTCTACATGTTCTTATGGCCCTCAAATTCAACTTGCAGAAGCTGATGATGCAGGGCTAGTTCTATGGGACAGTTTGTAATTGGCAGAAACTAGAGTTTAAGGTTTATAATAGGTGTTTTAGGGCTTTAGACAGGTCTGAAAGAAACAGAAAGTGAAAGAAAAACAGAATATAAACTACTAACCTCAAACAAGTAGGAATCATTCCTTGAATATGAACCTAAGCCTCATCCCTAGGGTTTAACTAATCACTCCTTAATGAAAGGATCACACTCTCCATACATCAAGCAAAAAGGCAGCACTTCCTTCATAATAAATCTGCCATACTGAGATTGAAAGACTACAAGTTTATATAGGATTGAGTTATTACTAATCCTAAATGGGACTTTGATTCAGATACCTAAGAAAGACAAACAAGTTCCAGCAATCAGAAAAATTACATAATTGTCAACTAGAAGCAGCCTCTTCTGAAACTAAAAACAACCTGAAAAACTTAAACCAACTCTCATAACAAATAGTCTAAGGCTTTATTCTACCAAATACAGCTTGGATTGAATATCTCCTTTTGTCCCTTGCTTAAGCATGCACCCAAAGTCAAGTTTAGATCACTAGACTGCATCAGCTAACCCTCAGGTGTGTTCTATAAATAATCAACAATCATTAAATACCTAAAAAATTGCAGCAATTTCAAGGCTATTGCTTTAGGTAATCTAACATTATGAACTTCGAAAAGTAACAAGAACCATGATGTTGATATATGCATTACTTGTTTAACAAACATGCAAATCGTGCTCAGCTAAGAATCAACTAGACTATTTGGAGATGAGAGTGACCTCTCAAATCAATATATGTATATTTGCAAAATATTTATCTGAATTTACACATACAGTAAAGTATTTGTAACAAATGCTCCAAGTTCCATGAAAAGAAATGAGGTTTTCTTACTTTTCGATCTCTAACCACCATAAGATTGTCATCTCTGCTTCTATCCCTGCAAACACAAGAAAAAACTTTAAATGTTACTGCTTGCCCATATGTGCTGTGAAGGGCAAAATGACATAAAGCATAACCCAATAACATTAACTTCACAAAAAGAATCACCTCAAATTTTTATAGCCATTTGAATCGGAAACCGGAGATGGAGCAACCTAAAAGAAATAAAACAAGCAATAAACTAAAGATGCACGATACAATCAATAAGGACAATATCAGGGGAAGCTAAATTTCGGGTCTATACAGGAATAATTTTGACAATCAATAAGTTTCTAGCAAGACATAAATGCAGCAGTTATGCATAAAATCACTCAACACTGCTGTTACGCAAGAAACATAAACAAAAAGATACCAGTCATTCAATTGCATCAAAATCTCGACTCGACGCTTACAAGGTAAAATCCTTCCATTCAAAATTAACAAATTATTGAAATCCCACGTTCTATATCAACAATAATAATCCTACATGTTCACATTAGTGCAAACAATTCGAATTCGAGACCCAGATTAGACTTAAATCTTTAATAATTCTGCAAACGGTGAGCATAAAAATCCAAATAAGAGAAAACCCACATCGTTTTTTACCAAACAAAAACATATAAAGATAAACCTTGAGTTGGCCGGTGACCGGAATTCCCTTAATAGGAGCAGCAACAGAACCGACACCGAGACCAAAACCAACATAATTGTGATGCTGCAAGTGAGTAGGGTGCTGCCTGCTCATCATCAAATGCTGCTGCTGCACATTATGAAGATGATGAAGATCCCCCAATTGTTGAGGATTTGGATGAGACCGTGAACTCGGGGACCCAACGACTGTAGTAGGAGTATGGGGCCTGTAAGCAACCCCAGCTCCGCGTGGATGGTACGCGCCTTGGTTTGCAGGGGTCTGATCTTGTTGGGGGCGAACAGGTCTGGGAATGAAACCACGACCGGAGGAGGCAACTGGGTAGAGAACACCTTGATGACTGGGAGGTATTATTGGATTTGGGGTTTGGGTTTGAGGTCTGATTACTGGGTAGATGTGTTGGTGGTGGATTTGGAATGGAGATTGGGGCCTCGGTGGGGTTGTTGTGGTGGGGGTGAAGGGACGGGTTGTGGCGGCGGCGGTTGAGTTAGGAGTGGTTGTGGCCATGGTGGCGGGGAAATTGGAGGGTTTCTCTGTGTTTTTGGTTGTCGTCATTTTTTTGAAAATTGAAATTGAAAAGGAACGGTGCGCTTCGTTTCTTTGTTTAAATTTTAATGAAGATTTGAGTGTTGGAGAAAAAGAGACTACTCTAATCTTGATTGGTTACTGTGTTTATCTCTATTTTATATTATAATTATCTAATAATTACAGTTTGAACACCATTAAATTTCCTAGAGAGGTATCACTTAATCTGGTCCAGAAGCAGGCCCAAATTCCCATATCTTTTTTTAACCCATATTCATCTGGGGCCCATATTCATCTGGGCCTAGAGGTCTTTTATAGTTTTTTATTTTTATTTTTTTATATGATGGATTTAGATGCATAAATGTGATTGGAAGGCTAAAATACATTACGATATATATATATATATATAGTGATTATTTTTTAAAATGTATTTTATTTAAAAAGTATATATATCTATATATATAAACACTCTGGTATTTATATTTTAATTTATATGAAATCTAATATGATTTGTTTATCTTTTTCAATGAGTCTTATGTACAGCTTTTTAACTAAGCTTGCACTAATTCACAAGCTTAGTTGATCATCTGATGGACCCTAATGAGTTAAAGCTTAGCAAATCTCAAACTCAACTCGTTTATACAACAAGCTTTAAAACAGGCTCACAAAACCTCTTTATATTTTAACAAATGAGTTCGATCCGAGCTTTTTAGGCGAGCAAAGCTTAGCCGCTACGTTTGCAGCCCTGAACAGAGCTACGAAGATGGAAGAACTTGATGACATGAGCTACTCGTTTTAAAAGAGAAATCTCTCTTTTTCATTCCACACAATTTGGAAGTGGCTAGAGATCCTTATTTTCTAGCTAGAAATTAAGTGACTTGTTGTTTGTTCTGATATACGAATCAAGATTATACGTGTTTGGATTTAAACTTGATGAGAAATTGTTTCCTTGTTCTGCACTCCATTCACAAATGAAGAAACAACCTCAGAAGCATGCGTGTTCTGTACACCCAAAAAGCACTTGAATACAGTAATGCTGCAAGTTTTTGGAAAGGATGCAGATATGAAAAACTGCTGTAACCTGAATCTTGCAGTAGAAGCCATAGGAGCAAAATATATAACCAGGTGTGCTTGTTAAAGCATTCAAGCAGTACCGTTCCCCACATCAAAATGCACTGCCAAGATCAATGCCACCAAACTTGCACTCGCAGATGGCAATGTCTTCTTCCTTCTGTACGTTATTATTTATTTATTGATGAAAAGCAATAAGAGATCAAATCAACAGAATTCAGTCAACATTTACAAATTTACAAATTCACAAATACCATTTTTCCAACCTGACTATTCAAAACATGCAAGCAAAGAACTACTGGAAAAGAATCCGACATGCACCAGAATTCATCTCTCTGTGAACACGAGCTTTCCTTATTGCCTTAGCTGGGATCTGGATCCACCGCCACCTCTCTCGGCCACTAAACTGCTTCAATTTTCCCTTCCCTTGAGAAAACTGTAGTGTGTTTACGGAGACTCAACGGGAAAGAAGAGGAACGGTGGAAGATCAGATTCATGTCAAGTACAGTTATAGTGGTACAAGGTGCATGAACATGCTGACCCTGTACCCTTCTGAAACTCATTTGAAGTACCAACCAACACCTTGACATTAACGTAGCATCAATTTATAACTTGAGCATAGGAGATGATTCGTCGAAGATGATCAGAGAGAAGTGAAACAAAGAAAGACAACAAAGCTTTTCAAAACAAGGATAAATCAATATACGTGTTTACAAGAGGCAGCATGCTTGCTGAGATGCTTGAAGCTTTACCACCACAAAATTAAGAAACAGACCTCCTTACCAGTGGCGGAGCCACATGGTATCAAAAGGGGGCAATTGCCCC
>Ga0325414_1009114_pt1 | contig 10470 bp, 6 predicted proteins | sample PopdelMetagenome_8_FD_206183 | JGI IMG/M metagenome (GOLD analysis project Ga0325414, IMG submission 206183) | Populus deltoides microbial communities from Bellville, Georgia, United States - Leaf-PdKOR-R3 | ecosystem: Host-associated > Plants > Phyllosphere > Phylloplane/Leaf | place: USA...
GCTGTTAAGTTACAATTACACCAAGAGCAACCCGTCACCTGAAAACCTATACATCTTTTGCGACGTGCCAAGTCAAAATCTCTATTAGAAAAAAATAAGAAGAGAAGGGGAAGGTTGCTCCCTATGTTACAAGAAACAAATTAAATTCTAGCGTTAGTGTTGGGTTAGAGCTTTGTACATGGTTTCATGGTACACTGTCACTTGGCGGCTTTTACATCCGCTCTGGTGCAGAAAAAATTATGCCAAACAAATGACGAAGCAGGAAACCGAATCAGCTACTGTATAATGAGGATTCACCAAAACTACAAAATTTCTTCTCAATGAGGCGTCGAGGCCACATCCAGCATCTTTTATATCATGCACGGAACCACCGCTGGTTAGTGTTCTTAACCACCCAGCATGCTCTAGCAAAATGAACACATTCTTCACTGAATATAGCTTAAGGTAGGTTCTGCAGGCCTCGTGGAATGGTGCGCTTGCCTTGTCAATATCACTTTTAAGGGTTGTATTCGCACCGTACTGGTGAATATTGGAGCAGAGAATCGGATTTTCGGCACCAATACTCAGCAGCGTGCGCCACCGTTCAATCTGAAAAACCCTGGCAGGTGGTTGTTGTAGCAGGGGACCTCAAATTGCCAAGCAAGAAAAAGGAAGAAACCAATTCACAGCTATTTCATGTTCTTCTTTGTAAGATTTATTCCCTTCGCTCTCTCCATTTCAGCCTCTTTCTCAGCTTTCTTCTTCTCCAATTCAGCCTGTTTCAAATTTTCTTCATGCGCTTTACGAAACAATCTCACAAAATTTAAGAGAGTAGTGGTAACTGCATCAGTGAAGAAGTCATTTTAGATTCTCTCCATTGTTAATCCTTAACATATAGACTAGACTTGACTTGTATTTTAGTACTACAAAAGTTTGATTCCTCCATAGTCCACAGCTTGTCCTTGATCCTTTTCCCCCATTTCGTATTTATATCACAATTCTTCCGACATATAACTACTGAAGTATTTCTCAAGGAAACAATATAGTATTCATGAAAATTCAATTTGTATCATAGGCCTCGTTTAGTCTTCTCATGTTTGGGATAATTTTCTAGAAGTTTCCTCCTTTTCCCCCTCTGAATATTATTCCATGCCCCATTGTTTTTACGCAGTTCCAAATCAACAAAACTGACCCAAGCCTCATCAAGTACAATCCCGCAGAACCTTTATGTTATTTATAAACATCAAACCTAGTTGAGATACTGAACTTAGTCCACTAACAAATAACCCGTGGGTATACCACGGCGTATTACTACCAAATCAATGCTCTATAAAATCACAACTTCACAGATCAGTTAAATAAGATGAGTGTCCAATGCATAACTTGCCTTGCTCAAATGGGCAACGGGCTGGATCCTCACCAAAGTACAGTGCAAGTGCATCCGCATTTCTACCCTGTCCATCACAAGACAATGATTGATGACTGTGATAATAAAACCTATTTACTCTGGTAGATAATAGCGGATGCAAATGAATAGTCAGCAAATTACCACCACAGCATAGAAATTTGTCACGGACGCCACCTCCGTCTCAGCAACACCAATGAATTGTTTTAGTGTCTAAGCAGTCGCATAAGAGAATGTTAGTGCATAAAGAACATATTAACATGCATAAGAAACAAAATGTAAATTACATTGATCCTCTACTAAACATATAAAATTGGAATTAGATAATGGCACATTCTCACGAGGATAAACTGCTAAGATACTATAAAGATTTTTTATAGTGAGGACCAAAGTTGAGCCCAATCATGCAACTATATTTGAATCTGATGTTACATCAACTACAGATGCCAGCTATTGCATCTAACCACTGATATTTCATTAGTGATCAATGTCAATATCTTATCAAAGTTAAGGAAATAATTTTATATAAGATCTATCCCCGAAGGAAAAAGAAATAGCAATGAATCATATCAGTACTTTAACGAGCTCACTAAGCCAAGAACTCCTATTCTTACAAAGGAAAATGATGCGGTATCAATTGACTAAAGGCAAAAAAGAAAAAAAAAAAGGCCAAATCCCCAAAGTATAGCAAGCCATTTCAGATTCCTACAAAGTTAAAGCAATAAACGATGGAACAACATAATAGTAATAGTAATAGTAATAGTAATAGTAATAGAGGAAATTTCAGTAAGCAGTTTTAAAGAGGCAAGATGAAATAAAAACCATGAAAACAGTTTTTACACAGAATAGAAACAAAACAATGGGCTAACCTTTCGAAAAACTTCAGATACAAGACCATCATTTTCTGATGCTGCCAGCTCCTGCTTAACCTTCTCTAATCCCTTGATGATAGCCTGCATTTCTTCTGCTAAAGACTTCAATTGTATCTGCAAGAAACAACGACTCCATCTAAACATAATCTTACTACTGTAATTAAGTGTCGTTGACAATTAAAACAAGGCATGTACCTTAGATGCAGTTTCAAGGCTAACAAGGTCCCGGTGAAAATCTAGAAGCATTGGTGACTTAGCAGCAAGGACCTAGGAGACAAGAAAACAAAGTGTGAGTCTGAACATAAAATTGGCAATTGCCACTGGAGTTCATTTCTTTGATAAGAGGTAAAAAATAATATCGATTAGCAAACATTACAGAACCAGTAGATAAATGAACACAATCAGTAGAACAATGAACATAATCTAAAACAAAGCAAAGATAATATATAGTTTCCATTTTATACAACTTTGATTCAAATAAAAAATCTCAAGTGTGGAGATTCTAAAATGGAATATTTTATGACTATCTATTGTTTGTAAGGATTCGTCATTTCATGTTTTCGTTAAATGAATCATTTTCTGAAAACAAAAGGAGAAGAAATTAACTATTATAAGTCTCACTGCAGATGACATTACAATTGCAACAAGAATAGAATCTTAGAGCAATTCAAGTTCAAAATTTTGCGTTTCCGAATCACATCCTTTTCAACTTAATGATATAACTAAGTGCACCCAAATATGTTCTCCAATATTAATCTAATGCTAATGCCAAATTAACAGTCTCCAGATTACATATTCCCAAAAATCTCAAACTCAAAAAATCCAAACTTCACTAAGTTTTTAGATGCACTTAAGACTGCCAAAAAATAGAGTTCAGTTCCTTCTTAATTCAATATGGATCTGCTTGAGCACCCATTCCACAACCTGCATTGTGCACCTAAAAGACATGGTTTGGGAAAACTTATTGTTGCATTGTTCAATTCATTACAAAATGCAGGACTTAATATTGCTAATCAAATAGCTAGTTACATAACCATCACATCCCAGGAAGCAACAGAGCAATCACAAATAGGCTCCACAATCACCAAATTTAGAATAGAAAATCTAAAATTGTCAGTAAACATGATTTTGATTCCACTAGGAAAGTTACAAAAAAAAAAAGAACATAACACTAATCATACCTTGCAAAGATAATGCATAAGTGTCATCTTGTTGTTGGAAGCGCGCGTATCAGTGAGCTTTAAGAGACTGTCCAACTTGAATCCAATTGCAGAACCTGTACAAATAGGAATGTATTTGATATCTTATATCTATGGAAAAAATAAAAGCTCAAAACATTAAAAAGTGCTCATTGAGGTAGGAGACTATCAGCTGGTAAGATGATGGAAAATAAATAACAAACAAGTGAGAGAAACCAATATTGATCATATGAATACCAGATAATATGGACATGCATGCTTGAATTCTTCCAAAAGAAAACCAATATTTGATATCTTACATGTTCTATTCATGTTTACCATGTTGTTTATAGTAGTCTCATTTCCAAAACACATGACAATCACTCCTAAAATGGTCATTACTTGGCAGGAAAGTGTTCAGAGATCACTAGTTGGGGGAGAGATTAGGTAATAAGAGAATGGGGAAGAAGAGGAAAGGAGACTATATGAGAGAAGAATAGGGACAGGAAAGACAAATAATTAGAGTTGAGCGGAAACACTTTCATAGTTTAAGAACTAAAAACTCGAATCCTTGGAAAATAATGGTAGATAAAATAAATAAATAAAAATGCCAAACAGAAAATAGAATGGAACTAAATCAACTATTGGAAAGGAAATAAAATATAAATCCCTAAAACAAACAACATGTGTTTAAATTACAGCTCCATGATTCTCAGTCAGTTCCCCATCACATAAAACCTTCAAATTATACTTTGCTAGATTTATAATATCTCAAAAATATAAATCCTTGTCACTACAACAGACATCAAAAGATGGGAAGAGGAGCTGTTTCCTTTAAAGTTGAAGCTGCATGGAGTGTTGGTAAAGGCACTAGCTGAGTTTAAGCCATGAGTTGTGATATACTGAAAATAGAGCTCAAAGCTCAAGACTAATTGTACAGATAGTGGCAATTGGCACAACTTATAAATACTGTGATCTTGTTGCTCTAAGACGGCATATGGTTCTTCTGATTCTCTAAGTTGCAATAAAGGCTATGCCCCTCAAGAAGGTTTTAAACAAAGACACGGTTAATTATGGAAAGAGCAAGCACACCATCACAGGCAATTAAGTTGTGCTTCTTCTTTAATTGTCTCATGAAAACATACAGATAATCATGTCAGGTGGCATTACGAAAGTTCCTTGTAAACCTTTATTGGGAATAAAACATTTATAATTTCCTTGGTTCAGTATTCCCCAGATAAAGAATTTTCTCAAGAATTTCAACTAGAGAGAATTCCAGAACTCGATAAGAATTTAGAACCTGAACTACTTACCTCGTGCAGTTCCTTGATTCAGTGTATTCCCCAGATAAAGAATTTTCTTCAAAATATCTTTCAATTTGAGGGAATTCCGGACCTATTAAGCAGAGATATTCATGCCCCTTATGTAAAAAAATGAATGTGTAAACTAACGGAAGGCTTCATTATCATTTGCAGAGCATACCTCATCACATGCAGAATTTACAGTGTTTAAGCTCTTTTTAAACTCTGAAATCTGTGAAACAGGGCAAGATAAGAAAACTGTGGAGAAAACCATAGTTTAGGAGATTTGTAAATTTAAGAAAACCACACTAACAATGCACATCAGCCCAAACCTGAGAGCCAAATTGAATCTTGAAAGAAAATACCCTCAACTTGGACTCAACACGTGGCACTTTCATCTGCTCCAAGAAGTACTGGAGGAACACATAATAAAGTTGAATAGTTCAAATTATCAAAATAAAAAAAAAAAATGCATTCAAGTTATCCAGCATAACCAATAGGTAAAATCAGTTGTCATAAATAATGTGATCTACATGCATGCCAAAGATTCAAATGAATGGGCTTAGCATGATAAACTATAGTCAACATGCACTGTAATATCCTCAAAGATAAAAATTCATAATGACCTCAATTATAGCAATTGAAACTATCAAGACATGTGCAGTCAGCTTTCACCAATTCATACATCCACAAATTAATAATTGCCCTATTATAGCAATTGAAGCTATCAAGACATGCAGTCAACTATCACCAATTTCATGCATCCAAGTTCAGCTCTGCCAAGCGCACAGACCATTTCTCAATTTGTGCATGATATTCTTGAGCAGGGCCAAGCTAATTTTTCCTGCATGGTTCCAATAATATCAGATGTCTTCAAAGAGCCTTCCAGCTTTCCCCTTGTACTGCCCTAGCTCTTATATAGCTTCTAAACAGCTTTTAAGTCTACCATCCAAGTCCTGCCATAGGATCCTTTCTCTTTTTGGGCATAAATAACCATGTCCTTAATATGAAAGACAACAGTAACTAACATTTGCTCATCTAATTGAAAAATTGTGTTAAAGTTATTCATTCTACTTCCAAGTAGAGTTTGCAGTTCTGCTGCTCATGAAGAGATTTCCATAATATAGCATTCTTTTTTAGAGTGATGGAGAAAAGTTACTGCTTATATTCCATATATCAATAACAACTACGACATTATCAGGCTTCCACCAATATCACTCTAGAACAGAATACTTGAAGTCTCCAAAGGAACAGGGCAATTTAGACTTAGGATTTCCACTTGGAGGTTTTGGTTTCCATGGGTGGAGGGGTGAAAAGAGTTACCCACCATTGTGTAGGACAAGACCCATTGAAGCCTCCCAACAAAACAATAAAATAATTTAAAATTAAACACGTATCAAAAACAGAATTTGGAGATATCCATCAGAAAGTGGGGCTTGCCTATCACGTTCATCACTTCTCATGCAGTTCATGATACTTCATGCAGACATGTTCAAACTACTTGTACCCTGCTTTGGTATAACAACCTTCTTTTAAAAACAAAACCAAAACCAAAACAAGAGCAAAGGAAAGGAAAAGGGCAACCAGGAAAGAAAGAGCAAAATGACTAGAAAGGCACTGATATTCTTAGCCTACATCTTTTTATTAGATAAAAGAAGAAAATCTATTAGAAATATTGGGTATTTCTTTCTAACCCTAGACAACCAAACTTTGTTGATGAATCTCCCATAACTTGTCACAAGATAGTTTCTATTCTTTTCCTCTTTTTTCTCTTATATAGGAGAAGAAATTTCTCAATGCTTTCTTATCATCTAGTATTAGAGATTCAGATTATTTTAACTTCAAAACTTCTAGTAATCTTGAAGAACAAAATCCAATTCTTTCACGGTGCTTACAATCACCACAGTACTTTCCACGTGCCATTTTTAGAGGGCCAAACCAAATTTCTCGTACCACAAGTTAATGTCTTCTTATGCAGCACTTTCCAATTAAAAAATTGATAGTTTTGAGTTCATAATTTCAAATGGAAATTACCAGGGTATCATAAGTTTGTCTTCTCATGCAGCACTTTTCAATTAAAAAATTGATTGTTTGGAGTTCATAATTTCAAATGGAAATTGTAAGGGTATCATATACCAGTGATACTATACGCTAACTTTTAGGGTTAAATGGATCAGCAAACCTATCTACTTTATTGTCAAAATGAAAACTAAAATGGGCAAGCACAATTATACGTTAACTAGCCATAATCCATCATTTCAAATTGTAAGGGTATCATATACCAGTGATACTATACGCTAACTTTTAGGGTTAAATGGATCAGCAAACCTATCTACTTTATTGTCAAAATGAAAACTAAAATGGGCAAGCACAATTATACGTTAACTAGCCATAATCCATCATTTCAGATAATGAAAGAGATGCTATAAAGATTTTAAGAAGTCACATAAGCCAGGCTACAGGTATGGAGTCACACACCAATCTTCTAGAGTTCAACTAACCCATGTGTGACACCTGACAAAGTACTCAAGAATGCATTCCAGTAAAAGATGAGGAATTTCTGGTTGATAAATAAATTTTGCAGACCTGTTCACACTTTCCCAGTTTCTCCTTGTCACCAGTGTAGCCCTGTTATTTTGCAATTAATCATGGTTAAACGTCTAATATTGACATTGAGTTTCAAGGGTCACAGAATGTCAAAGTACTCTTGAATATGAAATGGAATGTAAATGAGATCATAATTATTTGAAGTTTCACCTTGAGAAGTTCCATCTCCTCTTTAGTGGGACAGAACTTTATAAGATTTTCCACTTGATCAACATCTAATATTGAGTCATCCATTGCTAGTACCGCAGCCTAAAAATATGCAGGCAGGTGTCATATTAGTTAATGAATAACAAAAATAACCTAAATTTCACAAAAAGAAAGAAAAAAAAAAGTTGCAGCTCCCCTTGCACCAAAGGTGGTAGATTCCAGAATAAATAAATTTTTAGTATCAATGCATAAAAGCATGATAAGCATGTTGTCTTTGCTTAAATCAACCACTGAGCTAAATCTTTTAAGAGGGAAACCTGCTATAACTGGGGCAAAATTGCATGCATGCATGCACAGAAGTAACATATAACCTGTCATGGATGAAAATGATAGCTCGGGAAAGTAAATTCCACCACAAGGTTAAAATGATATTAAGACCCCTAAATAATACACTTTTTATTCACAAAATCCTGCCCCAAGATTACCAACTCTGCTCTTCTCCCAGTCACAGCTGTCTGCAAAAGCCCTAAAGCAACGCAACCTAATATTGGTTCCATTTCCACATCAAAAAACGAAACTTAAAATACAATAGTACAGGGAAATCCAAGTTGCAGGAGAGTACGCTCCAAGGTCAACAAACAGTGGTGAAGGCTGGCCAAATCAGGGAAATCAAAGTCACAGGAGAATGCGCTCCTAGGTCAACAGACAGGATAGCTTCTGAACATTACATTACACCCAACCTTTTACACTTCAAAAAACATGCATTTCTATAAATGGCTCAAGACTAGCACAAATTGCTTGAAAAGTAGAAGTCAACTCTCTTTTAAATATACACAACAAAAATACCAACACAAACCACATGATGCTATCCCATTTAAACTTGGGAATCTCAAGCATTGCATCTAGTCTAAGTGCACAATATCACATCTTCATCCACTAATCAAGAAAAATAGTTTTGATAAATAAAACAGATATTCTTATCACTGCAAGCACTTCCAAGATGTCTGATCTTACCATCATGTCAGAAAGTGGCATCTTAACTTTTGTAAGCATGATTTCAGTGTTATTTGCCCTCCGCAGATCAATCTACAGTTGACAACAAGATGCTTCATTTGAGAGACATTAAGTTGTAAGAAAAGGATATAGATTCTATCATAATAATATTTTCTTCACAAGAAACAGCAAAAAATGCAATCAAATTGATATATATTCAGAAAGATACACAAAAACACACATGGCAATCACACAGAAATAAATAACTACTAGAATTTGAACACAGATAAATGAAATCACTAATGCATGATGAGACTGCACGAGGGGCATATATTTCTTTAATGGTGTTTCTTTTTTATTACATGCATCACACCTGCTTAGCATCCAACTCAACTGAACCTTAATATCAAATTCCTTAGGGTCAAATACGTTTCCTTCATCCCATTATATGTAGAGCGTGTTTGACTTTTCCATGAAAAATTTAAAATTACATCCTTACAATTTCAATCCAAGTCAACTTCAGCATGGTTTGACCCTTAACAGTATACAGCCTAGTATTTAAGACATATGTTACTCTATCTGCACTTAAAAGGTATAACATTGATAAATAACCTATCCGGGGGAGATATTGTAAGCTCAGCTATCAACCAACTATTATGCAATGGCCCATAAAATGAAGATTCAGCTATATTGCACAAGGATTTCTCCATATATCACAAAACAAAGGCCACTGACATTGGTTATTCAGCTATTCACCCGAAATCCAAATACTAATTACAGTTGTTACCAACATCAAACGTTTAGACTTGCATTTTCAAGCTTAATGTTTGTATGGTCATGCATGGCCGTGCTTGGTTGTAGGAAATCCAAGGATTGGTATTTGTAAGTAGTTGGGTAGCGCTCCAGGTGCAGTTGATCAAGGATAACAAATCGATGTAAACTCTAGTAAACAACTGATAAGAAGTAAAACTGGAAGGTAGTCTTGTTTTTATCCCACGTGTAAAAATTTCATAAATACATACTACGCAACATGTTCATTGTCTGTATAAAGAATGTCTGAATAACTGATGCAAATACATTCAAAGTAACTTTTCTCACCAAATTATCACAGAAACTACAAAAATAAACACCAGCTCTAGAATCATTCATCACAATATCTTCCCTAGAAAATGAAGGCTTATGGGCTAATGAGAAAAGTGGTGCAATTCCTACCACAATCAAATTAACTAATGCCTTGTGGAGAAAGCAAATGCAACTTATGATATTATGATTGGAAAAAGAAGAAACACCATTGAAAATAAATTAAGAAGTGAGAGAAAGATAAAATATAACCCCAGCAACAAGAATAAAATATCCATCACACACATCTGAGGTTTTTTTACAGACAAATTTCAAGGCAGGGAAATGAATTTTAGATTACCAGGTTAACTTTGTCAGTTTTTGATCCAACAGACTTGCGTCTTCCTCCAGCTTTACCCAAATCAGCAGGTTTGGGGACGGTTGCAGAGAAAAGGCTTTCTAGCTCTGATACATCGAATTCTGGTGCACTATGGCACAAGGATGCAACACCATATATATAAAAAAAATAAAAAAAAATAAAAAAAAAACAGAGAAAATGATGCATAACCGTAAATAGTGAGGCATGTATAGATTCAGGAAAGTATGGCTGAATAGTGTGTTAGTAATTCTAAAAGAAAATTCAATTGGTAAAAGAAGCTGCAGTACATTTGGGGCTCTCCATGCCTTTGCAGCTCTTCCCATAAGCTTCCTTGTATTGCTCTTGTTACCTTGCTCCAATGCAAAGGCTTTAAGGAAGATCTTCTGGGTGCTGTAGCGGATGTCCCCATCCCTGAAAGACGTGAAAGCCCACGCCCTCTTCCTAAAGGGAGACCTCTGGCACTGCCTGGAGGTGGAGGAGGTGCACTGCCTGGAGGTCCTGGTGGTGCTGGAGGGCCAGGAACATGAGCACCTGGTGGAGCTGGAGGAGG
>Ga0325414_1009119_pt1 | contig 10467 bp, 10 predicted proteins | sample PopdelMetagenome_8_FD_206183 | JGI IMG/M metagenome (GOLD analysis project Ga0325414, IMG submission 206183) | Populus deltoides microbial communities from Bellville, Georgia, United States - Leaf-PdKOR-R3 | ecosystem: Host-associated > Plants > Phyllosphere > Phylloplane/Leaf | place: USA...
GGTATGCTAATGTTGAACTGTGACACAAGTTTTGCATAGAGATCATTGAAACCTATGGTAGAGTTTGGCTTTAAGTTGTTATACCACACTCTGGTTGACCCCCTAAAGGTTGTAGGTAGGATCTTGCATATGGTATTATCGTCTTGGATGACTAGCTCTAGGTTGCTACATATGTTTTGGAGATACTTTCTAAATTTATTAAGTCATCACAATTGTCTAAGGTCATATTTGTGGAGATATACTCCTTGGTGATATAGGCATGTAAAACTCGTCTAGGTGAGAGGATTGTAGGTCTCATCCTGGAGGTGTTAAATGACCATACTTATTCCAGACTTTTGTCTGATATGCTTTAAGGAGCTAGAGGATTCTAGGGTGGAATGACGTAATTGATAGCTGATTTCTTTCCTATAATGTCTAGAGGGATAATGTTTGTAGTGATCGCTTATTGGGAGAGTTTCGTGTCGATGAGAATGACCTCTAAGGAGGCTAGTGGATCATCCAAGTAAAAAGCTCTCCATGTCATTCTGCCATTCCTTTTCTGGATAAGATAGTTATCTCTTGACAGAGGGGGTAACTTATGGTTGAGAAATTGGTAATGAAAGAGCTACATCAAGTGCAGGGGCTTGTTAGGGTGGCAAGGTTTGACATTGACCCTAAGATGCCAAGATGACTTGGGTAAGAGCTTGCACCTAATTAATGAGTTGTTGAAACTCTAAAGGAGTTGGTGAAGTAGACGTGTTTGCTGCTGCAAGGAGGTTCGTAACATGTCCTATCTCAGGGGCTTCTTGATTGTCTGCCATTAATATCAGTAAGTGTGTCAAAAACCAACTTTGAAAAAATAGTTGATGGCTTTTGATTGTTCCCCACATATGACACTATTGATGATCTCCTAGGATCCAATATGCTTAAAAATAAGATTTGAGTGTTTTGAAATTGGATGATCACACATTCATGTCAATATTTCATTTCTAGGAATAAGAAGAGCAAATGGATGATGGACTCTCAATTCCTTTTGTGAGGTTTAAGGACTTTACAATGATTAAGTTTATGACTTTATAGTAAAAGATTGTAATAAATGAGGAGAAGAGCATTAAACTCTAAGAAGAAGAATGTTTGCTCTTAGCTTTTGTGTGATAAATACTTTGAGAATGTATGATAAGAGAATAAAGATTAAGAATCCTTTACCTGAGTGGTTTAGAGGGTATTTATAGCCTTTGTACTTTGAACCTTGTTATTTTGCTCCAGAAACTGAAAATCTTTTCCTATTGAATATATTAGTAAGGAAAATTCCCTTACATCAACATTAATGCTGATGGAAATGTTTTATTACACAACATCAATGTTGATGCAAATTACCCTTACATATTATTAGTACTGATGGATAAAAATAGAGTTATAAAAAACCTTATACATTATTGCGTACACAACAATAATGTTGATGAGAATAACCTTTTTATAGCATTAATGTTGATTGAAATATAATCGGCTCTTAGAGGACTTTTATGCACCTAGAGGTGTAGGGCAATGACTACCCTAAGCTTTTATAAGGGTTTTGGGGATAGCCTTGCAACCCAATATAAGGCCAATAAAGACCATCAACTATATGTTTGGATCTAGAATGATTATAAAGCCAATGATTTTGGGTTCGATATCTTTCCAGACCCACACGTGTTTGAGCTCAATGTGTAGCCGAGTCGGAGGGATTTGGGTCTAGCATTTTTCTAGACTCACATGCGTTTGGGCTCAACATGTAACCAAGCCTAAGGGAGTTATGTTTGACACCTTGCCATACCTACAAACATTTGGGTTCAGCGTGTAGTCGAGCTTAAGGGATTTGGGTATGACATCTTATTAGATCCACATGTGCTTTGGCTCAATGTGTAGCCGAGTCCAAGGGGGTTGAGTTTGGCATCTTGCCAGACCCATAAACATCTTGCTAGACCCATAAACATTTAGGTTCTACACATAATTGAGCTCAAGGGTGTTGAGACTAACATCTTACCAGGCATATAAGCATTTGATCTTAGCACGTAGCTAAACTCAATGGTGTTGGATCTGATATTTTTGTCAAGTTTATGCATGTTAAGTCATCACCCTATGTTTGACCCTTCTATTCATGAGTCTTTTAAACAAATGAGTTGTGTATAAAATATATTGATTCATCAAATCGTATTTATACCATGAAGTTATTGAAGGTTGGATTATAAGGAATTGTACGAATAAAAAGAGGCAACCTCAATCAAGCCATGTAATCCAATAAAAAGGTTGGATTATAAGGTTGAATATGTTTTTAAAAAATATGTTTTAAATTGTTTTTTATTTGAAAAAAATATTAAATTAAATTTTTTATGTATTTTTTGATAATTTCTATACACTAATATTAAAAATAAAAATATTATTTTAATATATTATAAATTAAAAAATATTTTTACAAAAATATTCCAAAATACATTACCAAACAAATACTAAAGCTTACAATGAGAAAAATACAAATAAAGATAGCATTTAGTACAAAATGCAATCCTTCCATTTATATTGTACAACTGACTGAGTTGGATTTTTTAGTAGCTAAACGGCGTCACTTAATGCCTTTTAGACACGGAAAATTGGTAACTGTAGTGTAGACGACCCGACCCGACCCGACCAGAACCGAACCGAACCGAACCGAAAACTATGAAATTATAAGTTTACCCATCAAATCCTTCGTAATTAGATTCTACCTGCATGTGATTATAATTTAACAAAAACCAAGGGGCATTTTGAAATGTCATCGTCTCTCTTCAGTTTTCAACTCTTCTTCGTCGAAAAAAATTAGTTAGAGAGAGAGATCGATCGATCTCCATAGAACCCTAATTAGGGTTTATCAAAATTCCATAAATCCCCATTAATTTGATTACGTATTCACTTATCCACTAACCAAACAGTTTCTAAACCGTAAATTAATTAATTCTACTTCTGAAGTGAAAAACCAAAAGCCATCACATGAAACCTCCAGCGATTAGAGTTTTCTTGATCTGTTTCTTATTATTCACCACTTCCATTCATGGAGATGAGTCCAAAAAGAACAAATTTCGAGACCGAGAAGCCACGGACGATGCCCTTGGTTACCCTGACATGTGAGTTCGATTTTTTTTAAAATTTTACAATTAATTTCAATCATTTTATGATTTCTGCTAGCTTGATAGGTCTAATTCTGGTTAATTTGAATTCCTACGTGTGTAGAGATGAGGACGCGTTGTTGAATACACGGTGCCCTAGAAATCTAGAGCTGAGATGGCAAACCGAAGTGAGTTCTAGCGTTTACGCTACTCCATTGATTGCCGATATCAATAGGTAATTAAATAACTAATCTTTTAGTTTACTTAATTATCATTTGGGATTTTAATGATATTTACATGCATTTATTTTAGTGATGGAAAACTTGATGTAGTGGTTCCTTCTTTTGTTCACTATCTTGAAGCTCTAGAAGGTTCTGATGGAGACAAAATCCCAGGTAAAGTTTCAATTTCGATTTTCATCCTGGGTTATGAACCAGACTTAATAAGATCAACTACAACATTTTATCAGGTTGGCCTGCATTCCACCAATCAACGGTGCATGCAAGTCCTCTCCTATATGATATTGACAAGGATGGTGTGAGGGAGATTGCTTTGGCTACTTACAATGGTGAAGTTCTCTTCTTCAGGTATTTTTTTTGTTGTTATATAGTTGTTGTCTTATATTACTGGTTTTAGGTAGTGTTGGATTAGGTGCCCAAGCTAATAGATTATATATGTTTTCTATTTTAGGGTTTCAGGATACATGATGACTGATAAACTGGAAGTGCCTCGTAGGAGAGTTAAAAAGAATTGGTATGTGGGTCTGGATCCAGATCCCGTGGATCGTTCTCACCCAGATGTTCATGATGACCAACTTGTTTTAGAGGCTACTGAGAACAGATCACAGTCTCGTAAGTTAATGTTGGATTCATAATTGTTTGTGCCTTCGGTACTGCTTTTTTTTGCTTTAGTGTTAATATTTTACTGGTCAACTGAGGAAGTTGCCTGTGGGGTTCCTGTTTCCCTTTTCTTTTGAAGGATGACAGAAGCTGGTTTGATCCTCTTTATTATTTTATATGTGACACAGAGTCCCTAACGGATGCTAATGGTTTGAGCTTAGGATTTGAACTTGGCAGTTCTGAGTTAAAATCTTTTTTAGGGTTGGAGTGTGAGGGTTTATGGATGTAGGAAGGCTACACTCTATCGTGTGTCTCAAAACCCCATTGACTTCTTGAAATATAACTATAGAAATGAGACACTGTAGAATTGCTCTTAAAGATCGGTTAAACTAAAACATATGACGTTCCATTCTTTATAGGCACATCTGGTAACCAAGAATGATAAATAGGGAATCTGTATTGGAATTGGAATGGGAATGGATGGGTTTAATGTGCACGGTGTGAAGAACTAGGAAGGAGATTAGAGCTATGCAATATCCATAATAAATTTAACTGTATGATGGTGGTAGCCTTAGGGATAGTCACCTTGGGGTTTGGGTGGGGGGGAATGAATGTTATAAATGCAGTGTAATTTTATGGATGTGTTATTGGCTTTAGTTTTATAACCTGCATCCTGTCAGTGGCTATAAAATATGGAAGGATCTCTTTTCATTTCTTCTCTAGTTCTCATAGCCATTGCTTACCTAGCACCATGGATGGAAATGAATGAACTTCTTTTCTTTTCTATTCCCATTGCTAGTCTTTATTCCAAGTTGACAAACAGGCCCCCTTAGGGATTACGGTACTGAAGATGTTGAAATCATAATTCTATCTGATATTTTCTTGGTAATGCTGAATGCAAAGCAAAAACTTGTGGGTGGTAATTTGAATTGTATTTTTCATTCCTGTAGTAATCCAAGTGTAGGAGGAACTAGAAAGCACCAAAAATAGGTGTTAATCCCCATTGTCTTCAATAGTTTTCTGAGCCCTTGATTGGCTACTTATACACATTTAGATCTAGATGCATACTTTGCCCTTGTATTGATTTTTATTTGAGCTTGGTCCTGGAGTACAAGATGAATATTAATTTTTCTTTTCCATGGAAATTTTAATGTTTATATGATATCATGAATCCTGTCCAGGTCTATTTTGAGCTTGGTCTGGCATTTTATGATAGTAAAAATCAAGAAACATAGACAAACTAACCTTGTTGGTAAACATTGGCTGTCAAATTTGTAGACACAGCTGGAAATACACATCAAAATACACCTGAAACAAATTCTTCGATTTCTACATCAACAGAAAATAGTCATCCAGCAAATGCATCCATTGAGACTGGAAAGAAAATGAGCGAGAATCAAACGAAAACAATTATCAAACTGTCCTCGCAAGTTGATAATTCTTCCGTAGGTGCTGGGTCAAATGGAACAGATAATGCTCAGAATGGAACCAATAAAACTCAGAATGGAACCATTGCAGTAGAGAAGGAAACCAGTAATGCAGAGAATGGAACAAACACTGGAAGAAGGCTTCTCGAAGATGACAATTCAAAGGGCTCACATGAAGGTGGCTCAGAATCTAAAGAGAATGACCATGAAAATGTTCATGCGGCAACTGTTGAAAATGAGGAAGGGTTAGAAGCAGATGCAGATTCATCTTTTGAGCTATTCCGTGAAAGTGATGAATTAGCCGATGAGTACAGTTATGACTATGATGATTATGTTGATGAATCCATGTGGGGAGATGAAGAATGGAAAGAAAGGAAACATGAGAGATTAGAGGATTATGTGAATATTGACTCGCATATCTTGTGCACTCCTGTGAGTCTAACTCATTGCTAGTAATGCATTGCAGTAGAAGACTTTTCTTCACAGATGCAAGTAAGATGCAGTTATGACACACGGATGACATTGTTTTTTTTTTTCCCCATCAGGTGATTGCTGATATTGATAATGATGGAGTAACTGAAATGATTGTTGCAGTTTCGTATTTCTTTGATCATGAGTGAGTTCTCTTTTTGGTGTCACAACTTTGTATATTTGCCCTGTTCTTATATATTGAAAGTCAGATATTAATTGTGTGCTGTTTTTAAAATGAACTTTCTCCAACGTCATTGCATATTCTTTCAGTCAATTTTCTATCGATGAAGTCCATGCTAATGGTGTTACCTGATTGACAGGTATTATGACAATCCTGAGCATTTGAAAGAGCTTGGTGATATTGATGTTGGGAAATATGTTGCCAGTTCTGTTGTTGTATTCAACCTTGATACAAAGCAAGTTAAGTGGACTCGAGAACTAGATTTAAGTACAAGCACTGCAAAAGTTCGTGCATATATATACTCTTCGCCTTCGGTGGTTGATTTGGATGGTGATGGGAACTTGGACATTCTTGTTGGGACTTCATTTGGCTTGTTCTATGTCCTGGATCATCATGGTAAATTTGAGTTTGCACCCTGCATTTTCTTTAACATTCCTTCTTTGTAATGCCATCCTTTCTTCTACCAATGAGTTTTCTTTGATTATTTTTATCTTTCAGCCTTATTAACTATGTTATTCTTCATACAAGATCACTGAATACAATTTTTCATGTCATTTTTTTCCTGTTCTAAATGCAACAGTGATTGGCATCCAAACTAGTCACGCCTATTTTTCTCTAAAATTGCTTGTGCAGCTCTCTTATCTTCGTAGGCATTTTACCATCATATTTGCTCTCTCTTTTTTTTTCCTTTTCTGGTTGCTGAGTTGAGTTTGAGTTTGATTGTTTGACTGATACACTCTTTTACCTATCACCACATGAATCAATTTATCATCGTTTTCCTATTTTATAGTATTTGAAGAGAATTCAAAGTGGTTGGAAAGATGAACAAGATGAAACTTTCTTATAGACACAGTATTTACTTTTGAATTTAAATGCACGCAGTCTAAAGATTAATCTGTTCAGTATCTACATCTAGAGAAATATCCAAACTTATCTGACAAGGATTTTGTTTTGAGTGATATGAAAAGAAAGTTTCTGATGTATTTACTTTTGATTTTCATGCCTTAAAATCTTTACAAAACCAAAATGATTTTTATGTAGAAATCTCGTGAGTATTTTTGACGTGGCGTATAGCATGGATAAAACTAGGGTTCTCAAGCCCTAAGGTTATAGACCTAAGCTTTAGAGAAAGTCTCTGATTATTTAAAGTCTAAAAAATAATCTGAATCATCCAAAAATAAACTAGACACCCTTATTTATACTAGTCCTAGACTTAGAATCCTTTATTGAAAAAGATTCCTAATTAAAACTTTCCTAATCCATAGAACCCATCTAGCATCAGGATTCCTAAATAATAAAATATTAATTAAATTAAAAGTCTTAATCTAAATAGAAAAAAAAATCCAAATACAATAGGGTAAATGAAGACAATCCTGCATAATAACTTTGGAGCCTTATTTGCAGGCAATCATCATGAAACTTCAGAATGTTCTATAAAATTTCAGCTCGATTTAATGGTCGGATTAAACATTATGATTGATTTACCAACTGTGTCTTAGACTCTTCTTAAACTCCTCAAAACCTAAAAATCTTAGCCATTATTGAAATAATGCAATAAACATTATTAGGCCAAAAATATTGAAGAAAGTTTCCCTCATCAATTTTCTTCTATTTAACTGCTTATCAAGTGTGGTGTTCCAATACTCCAAACAAAGTTGGAAGCTAAACTTTATCGTTTTATTCAGGAAATATTAGGGAAAATTTCCCTCTGGAAATGGCTGAAATTCAAGGCGCTGTAGTTGCAGCTGATATCAATGATGATGGAAAAACTGAACTAGTGACCACTGATGTACATGGAAATGTTGCTGCATGGACATCACAAGGAAAAGAAATTTGGGAAAAGCACCTTAAGAGTCTTGTTTCCCAGGTCAGTTGGATCTCAATTTCTTACTTTCTTCTTAATATGATGTCGTCTATATGAATTAAGTATCATCTCCTTCAATATCTGGTGTCCGCTAACTGCATTTCATAGTTGATATTGGTCTACTGGTGGTTAAATTTTAAGATTGAGCAATTGGTGCTTCATTGCCTGATCCAGAATGGGCTTGTCAGGTTCCAGATTTAGATTCTTGAAAAATCAGATTACACTGGGTACTTTGTTTCCACATATTACTTGTACAGAAAAGCGCAAACACAGATGCTTTTGTACAAAAAGAAATCTTTATTATGTTATGGGTGCAACTGTACAAACACATCGTGTCATATCCTTTTTTACTTGAGGTAGGGGGTGTCAAATTTAAGGCAATAGAAACTTCATTCCTTGTTTTGTAGATGCAAGTCATGCTTGTACTGGAATTTGTAGTTCTTATGTCAATATTTAACAAAAACTTCAGTGCAAAAATTATGATTCTAATATCATTTGCATGGAGGATATACTTGTTGTCTGGCCTTTCTGTGGGTGGGGGAGATCATGCTATAACCTCAGACTTGGCAGGGGGGAAAATTAATCAAATATTGTCTTTGCTTTGTTTGTGGATGGCATGGGCATGTATTCTTGATCCTTTGATGATGGAATTAGGTCTTGAAGCCAACACCTTTGGGAGATCACCACTTGGTGTTACAGCTGTTAGTATAATTGAATATGTCTACATATCCAATTATACTCATTATTTTTATAGTACTTTGAATGTAAAACTACAATCTGAAGCTCAACGTGTGTTACAATCTTCATTTAAATGGGATTTTAATGACAAAGTGTCCAAGTGTTTGATGATAGAGTGATTTGACAGGACTGTTTGTTTCCTGAATGCATGCAACCTGTGCATGACCTTCATTTAAATGAGATTTTAGTGAAAAAGTGCCTAATTGTTTCATGATAGATTGATCTGACATAGACTGCAACATTCCTCAGGGTCCAACTATAGGGGATGTTGATGGGGATGGCCATACTGATGTTGTAGTCCCTACACTATCAGGTAACATATATGTTCTTAGTGGCAAGGATGGTTCTATTGTTCGGCCTTACCCATACAGAACTCATGGGAGAGTGATGAATCAAGTTCTTCTTCTTGACTTGAGTAAACGTGGGGAGAAAAACAAGGGACTCACACTTGTTACAACATCATTCGATGGTTATCTTTACCTTATAGATGGACCAACTTCTTGTGCTGATGTTGTTGATATTGGTGAAACTTCGTAAGATATTCTTATATCCTTAAATTTTGACTATTCAACTTATTTATTGCGCTTTGTGATTTATCCAAATCATGATCTTTCTGCTTCAGATATAGCATGGTCTTGGCAGACAATGTTGATGGTGGAGATGATCTTGATCTCATAGTTTCAACAATGAATGGAAATGTCTTTTGCTTTTCAACTCCTGTTCCACATCATCCCCTGAAGGCAGGATAGTTGCGAACCATATTTGTTGTGATTTCTTGTATGTTCTTGTATGTTTCAAGTATTAAGCATACTGTGCAATTCTCAGGCTTGGAGATCTACTAATCAAGGAAGAAACAATGTAGCAAACCGCTACAACCGTGAAGGGGTGTATATTAAACCTTCATCAAGAAGTTTCCGTGATGAGGAGGGGAAGAGCTTCTGGGTGGAATTTGAGATTGTGGACAAGTATAGAATCCCGTCTGGGTCTCAAGCACCTTATAATGTCACTGTAAGTTGCTCCTTGAACAATCAAATTATTGTTTTCAACAACAATTTAAAGAATACCTTGTAATTATATTTTTCATTTGGAACAATACAGACAACCCTGTTAGTTCCTGGCAATTATCAAGGTGAACGACGGATAAAGCAAAATCAAATCTTTGACCGTCCAGGAAAATATCGGATAAAACTTCCAACAGTTGGAGTGAGAACTACTGGAACTGTTTTGGTGGAGATGGTTGATAAGAATGGACTCTATTTCTCAGATGACTTCTCGCTTACATTCCACATGCATTACTATAAACTGCTGAAGTGGCTCCTTGTCCTCCCAATGCTTGGAATGTTTGGTGTGCTTGTCATCCTTCGTCCACAAGAGGCCGTGCCCTTGCCATCATTTTCAAGGAATACCGACTTGTGATTATCATATTCCACCCGATACCCATGATGTGCCAAGCTGACCAAAGGGAAACGGTAGTTTCAGCTGAGCAAAGGCTGGATCCTAACAGTGGCCAAGATAAAAATTTCAGGTCCATGAGGAGTTTTTGGAAGTTGATATCGCAGATATTTGGCTATGTAGGGAAGGTGAGTTTTTGGGCTGTACAATGTTGGAACTTGTAATATACTTGAATTGACTAGGTGAATTGAATTCTTATACCAAACCCTGGAGGACGTACACAAATGTCTCTCCAAAATCAGATGCATGTTCTGAAGAGCCTACTCACAATCCTTGAGGCAATAGATTAATTAACATTTGAAGCATGCATTATTCTCTTTTCTGGCATTGCATTTCTTGTTAGGTAATTGCATTGACATTCTGAGAGGGTCAGAACATGCATGCTTCTTACTACTGT
>Ga0325414_1009120_pt1 | contig 10467 bp, 6 predicted proteins | sample PopdelMetagenome_8_FD_206183 | JGI IMG/M metagenome (GOLD analysis project Ga0325414, IMG submission 206183) | Populus deltoides microbial communities from Bellville, Georgia, United States - Leaf-PdKOR-R3 | ecosystem: Host-associated > Plants > Phyllosphere > Phylloplane/Leaf | place: USA...
ATAATAGTATAAATATGGTATTTTTAATATTAAGAAAAAAAAGTAATACTACTAAAATGAAAACAAAAATTAACTTATACTGAGATGTAATATATATATATATATATATATATATATATATATATATGAAACTTAAGGAAATGGTCAATGATGACAATTTCATATATAATTTTCAAATATATTTTTTTATTTTATTTTATTTTTTTTATTTTATTTTATACTTTCAATATTTTCTTATAATGATGTTAGACGCCTAACATTATTTATTGATGCTAGCTAAGTTAATAGAGAATTAAAAGTCAAATTTGAAATTAATCGATTAACCATATATTATGTTTCTTGATTTTAGAGTAGCAATAACTCAAAATTAAAGTTAATTCGATAAACTTTTATAAAGAATCTCAAAAGTCTAAAAATTAATTATAAATAAGATATGCAATTGAGTATTTAAGACTTGGCAACATTGTTAGTTATAAGCAAGATAAGGAATTTTAGTTGGATTTAATCAATGCTAAAAACTGTAAATGTCAAAATAATTGGATTTGATTAGTGAAGAATTATTTGCGTTGATGGAGATGAATTTATTAGATTGTTAGTTTATCCAAATTAGAGAAGTGTTTTTGTGAAACACGTTAGCAGTCTGTTAAGAACACAACAGACTAGGAAGCTTGAAAATAATATTTATCAAATATTCTTATCCTTATCACAAGGATGTGTACATAAGAAAGGACAATTAGAAACATTAAAAAATGCAATACTTGCAATGGAGCAAGAGTGTCCAACAGACTAAGAAGTTATACAGAGTTTCATAGCATATACTCTCGACACGTAAGTGGAGTGTGAAGAAAATTCTCAAGAAAAATTGTTTGTTGAAGAGTTAAAGAGCCTGCAAATTTCTAGGGGGGGTTCCTATGTTAACTGTTAGCAACATAATATTTAGTTAAGATGATAATAGTTTAAAGATTGTCAAGTGTTCTGGTATGCTATTGAGATAGAAGACAAAATTGAGTGTTTGTCTTAACAAGTAAGGTAATATAGATACAAAAAACTTGTAGTCAAAAATACTCCTCTTGTAATCTTTTAAACTAGTGAAAGTTGTCTATTTGGTTTTGGTTGCCTCGAAGGATTTTTTATCTTTTGAAAAGTTCTTTAAAAAGTTTTTCTTTTGCAACCAAATAACTTGTTCATTAAAGTTTTTTGCAGTTATATTTATTTGGTTAGTGATTAGTATTTGTAAAGTGTTACTAGATTGCATCTTAACATACAAGGAATAGAAACGGGACTGTTAAGTGGTATTAGAGCAAGTTCACTCATTCTAGAGTGGGGTCTATTTTCCATGTTGAACATGTTAACACTGACATCACCATCATAATTCAACAATGAAAAGTATGTCTACTAAAAGGTGAGGATAAAAGATTTCCTCAAATCACTAGACGAGAAAGTTTAGTACTTAGTTGAGCATGGATAAACCAAGCCTGAAACTCTTTTCAGCAACTAGATCGATGACGTATCCGCTTATTATAATTGGAATAATAAAAGCCTAAATGTTATATTCATGGCAGTGTCTCATGATAAATTTAAAATAATCTTCAAATGTGAGATAACTAAGGAAGCTTGGGATATTCTTGAAGTTACTTACGAGGGAACCAAGACAAGGAAAATTCCAAATACTAACCTCAAGACTTGAAAAGATAAGAATGCAGAAAGATGAATCTTTTTAATGAGTTTTATGCAAAACTTAATAATATTGTAAATTCCAAGTTCAACCTAAGAAAAAAATTAAAGGACATGTGAATTGTAAAGAAGATTCTAGGATCCATACTTGAAAGATTTTGACCAAAGGTAACAGCCATAAAAGAAAGCAAGGATTTGTACACTTATATGTTGAATAATTTATAGGTTCCCTACAAACTTATAAATCTATATTGCCTCATCAAAACAAAAGGTAACTCCATTGCACTTAAATTAAAAAAGAACATGATTATTCTTCTGATAATGATCTTTACAGTGAAGTTATTGCTCTTATAGCTAGAAAATTTAGAAAATTCATGTTTAAGAAAAAGAACAATGGTAAAGATAAAAAAAAAAAAATTTTGCTAAAAAAATAGGTTAGAAAATGGAAGTAGATGTAAAACTAAATCTAAAAAAAGAGTTAAGTGTTTTGAATGCTTAACATATGGTCACTAAATAAATGAATGTCATAATTTCAAAAGAAATAAAGGAAAAGCCCTTAATGTTACATTAAACAATGAATCTGGTTGTGAAGATTCTAATTCATCATCTAATAATAAATTTACTTTAGTTGTTATTTTTGGTCTTGTTGATGGATGTACTAACATATACGAAATTATCAATACGTTAAGTGATTTTGACAAATATCAAATTGTTAACAGATCTAATAGTTTTGACATAAACCAAACTATTAGTTACTCTAGTGATTTAGATATTACTTCTGTTATTATCGATCATGGATTAAACTTATGATGAGTTATGTAAAGAAGTCGTAAAAGTCCAGAAATTTAATAAGAAGTTGTTCAATAAGCTACCAACTGTAGAGAACAAGAAGAACAATCTAGCTGAGGCTCTAAAGTTATCAAAAGTAAAGATATCTAGATTTCTCACCAACCTTAAAGAACTTTAAAAAAAAACCTGACATTGTGTAAGAAGATAAAGGAACAGTTAGCGACATAAAAACTTGAAGGATTGTTGAAAGATCTCAAGTTCAGCACTAATTGTACAAGTTTAGGATACATGATGCATGCAAATTTGATCAACAATACATTAGTAACCTCCTTTTCCAAAGGAAATACCTTTATAAAAGGTAAACTAAAAAAGATTGTCATGAATAGAGACTAGTCAAACAAATTCCAAATAGGTAATTTGAAAGGTAAGTTTATTTCTACTTGTAACAATATTGAATTATAGGATATGCAAAAATGAATCATTTTAATCTAGAAAATAAATTTGCTAATAAGAGTCTATATCTAGAATATAAAATTGACTTAATATTAAATCAATTATGTACTATAGAAAGGAGACTTGGCAAGTTAGCAGGTTTTGAGAAATTTCAAAAGTTTGAAAATTCTAACAAAGTAAAAATGAAAAATCAATGGGTAGTTAAGAAAAAGGCAATATATCTAGTAGCATTGATAACAATGAATAACAATTTGTGGTACTTAGATAGCGATTGTTCTAGACATATGTTACGAGATAAAAATTGGTAGAAAAAATTTGAATCTTTGAGTAGAGGATCAATGACCTATGAAGATGGAAGCACAACTACTATAGAAGGTAAATGAAGTATTGATATTCCTTGTTTACTTACTTTATAATGTTTTGTTTATAAATGGTTTTAAAGCTAACCTCCTAAGTAGAAATCAATTTCATTATGAGAATCATAATGTATTGTTTTCTAAAAATGAATGCAACATCTACAGTTTTGCTGACAAATGGATCATGAAACATATCAAAACCTTAGATAATTGTTATAGAGTTTCAACCTTGATCACCTTAGATTGTCATAAGTTAACACTAAATGATATTGATCTTTGGCATCAACGCCTTTGTTATATCAACTTTAAAGACTTGTCAAAGATCTTTAAAAGGAAAGCAGTAAGTGGTTTACCAAATATGCAAACAATCAAGAAAATGACATGTAAAGCATGTCGGGAAAGAAAACAAATTAAAGCTTAACACAAGAAGACTGCTGACATTCAAACCTTAAGATCTCTTGAATTGTTGTATATGGACCTAGTGGGTCCAACTCAATACATACTTAGGCTATTCTGTAAAGAGAAAAGTCTGAATCCTCTGATCTTACAAGGAAACTATTTATAAAAATACAAAAAGAAAAAAATATTTCCATCTCTAGAATTCGCAGTGACCATGACAAAGAATTTGAAAATAACAACTTTTCATCTTTTTTATGATGAACAATATATATATATATATATATATATATATATATATATATATATATATATCAAAAATTATTTGCTCTTATTACTCCTCAATAAAATGGTATAGTTAAGAGAAATAACAGAGGTATACAAGAAATGTCTTGAGCTATGTTGAATAATAAGAAAGTTGCATTATACTTCTAGGGGGAAGTTATCAACACTAATATACACATTTTGAACTATGTTATGTTTAAACCTAGAACAAAACTCGCTTCTTATGAATTATGAAACAACAAAAATTCCACAATCAAATATTTTAGAATGTTTGAAAGTTCTTGCAATATCTTAAGATATTGAGAAAACTTATATAAGTTTGATAGCAAAAGTGATAAAGAATTATTTCTTAAATACTCATTTCACGGCAAAGCCTACATAGTTTACAACCTACAAACTCAAACTGTCATGAAATCAATTAATGTGGTTATTGATGATAATCTGAAGGAATATGTCAAGAAAAATCTCAATTAAATCATTGAGATAACTAAAGAGACCTCATCAAAACATAATGAAAAAAACTAAGAGGAGAGTTTTTCACACATTTCTAAGCAGTCATGAGCGAAATAACCTTTATCAAGAATAAAGAAACAATCATTCTAAGAATAACATTATTGAAAAATTGGATAAGGGTATAAGGTTAAGAAAAAAAGTTATCAATCAATTCTTGTGTGTGTGTGTGTGTACGTGTGTTATTTTTGATATATTGAGCCTAAGAAGGCTGAAGATTCCCTGTAAGATGAAAGTCAGATCAATATCATGTATGAGTAATTAAATCAGTTCATAAGAAATGATGTATGGGAACTGGTTCCCCATCCTAATAGTCACAATATAATTGGAACAAAATAGATCTTCAAGAACAAATTAGATGAGCATGGAGTAATTATCAGAAACAAAAGCAAGATTGGTGGCTCAAGGATACACTCAAGTTAAATAGATTGATTTTGATGAAACATTTACATCAGTAGCTCATTTGGAATCTATTGCAAGTTAAATAGCTTGCAATTGCTTGTCACTTGGATTTGAAACTATATCAATGGATGTGAAGAGTGTAGTCCTAAATGAAATTTGATAAAAAGAGATATATGTAGAACAACCCAAAGGTTTCACTAATTATTTGTTTCGTGATCATGTATACAGGTTAAAGAAAGCTCTCCATGGTCTAAAATAAGCACTGAGCATAGTACAAATGGTTAACAAAATATCTGATAGATAAAATTTTCAAAAAAGAACATGCTAACATAACTGTTTTCATAAAAAAAAAAACCTCATGGACATCTCTACTAATTGATGAAGTTTTGTTTGGAGCTACTCGTAATTCACTTTCTCATAAGTTTGCTAAAGAAATAAAATTAAAATTTGAAACGAGTATGATTGGTGAGTTAAACTTCTTCATTGACATACAAATTAGGTAGAGTGAAAATGAAAATTTTATTTTTTAATCCAAGTATGTTGGAGATATGGTTAAGAAGTTTGGCATGAAAGGAAAAAGTCATACTCATACACCTATGAGCACATCTATCAAAATCAACTTAGATTATATAGGTAAGTATGTTGATTCTATATTTTATAGAAGCATGATAAGGAGTCTATTTTACATTTCTACTTGTAGACCTCACATTGCTTTTAGTGTAAGTGTTTGTGCTAGATTTTAGTCTAATTCTAAAGAATCATATCTTACAGCAGTTAAAAGAATATTAAAATATCTTAGTGTTATAATTGAATATGGTGTATGATATTTAAAAGATTCAAACTTGAGTCTAGTTAGCTATTCAAATGTTGACTTGGCAGATAATATTGACAACAAAAAAAGCACTATTAGAGGTTGTTTTTATGTAAATGGCAACTTGGCATAATAGATGAGTAAGAAACAAAATTATATCTCATTGTCCATTATAAAAGCCAAGTATATTGTTGCAAGCAGTTGTTGCACACAACTTTTTTAGATGAAAAAGATGATAGAAGATCATGGTTTCTCTCAAGATACTATGACTATTTATTATGATAATTCTAGTGCAATTAGTATCTCTAAGAATCTTATGCAACATTCAAGAACCAAGCATACAAATATAAGACATTACTTCATTAAAGACTTAGTTGAATTAAATATTGTGTTATTAGAACATGTAAACCCTAAATATCAATTGACTGACTTTTTCACAAAACTTGTAGATGGTCTAAGATTTGATTTTTTTTAGGAAAGCCATTGGTGTATATGACATGCCCTAATTTTTAAAAGATAAAAAATTTGTAAATAAAAAAAATGTGAGTACAAAGTTTTGTTTTTATATGTCTTTCACACAAGTGACAAGTTGTTGACACTAAACACAAAAGCAAACCTTGTAAGTATACCTAATCTATACCTTTAAATCTCACAACTTTTATTTTGCTGGTATTGAGGAAAATCTTATTGGATATGGTCTTCACTTTTGAAATACTATTCTTTTGGAAGACCAAATAAATGTATTATTGTAAGCAATAAAAGGAATTCAAGTTGTTTTACTAACTATTAACAAAAGTAAAATTGATTTAAATGCAGGTATGCTAATAGTTAAGAGCATAGTTATCAAACCCGACCTGGGGGTTGACTCAACCAAGGGGCTGAGTCTTGAGTTTCATGGGTCAACCCGGAAAATTTTTTAAAAATATATTTAAAGTTTTAATATTTCATATGAAAAATTAAGAAAAAATCCATATTAATATAGGTTATACATGTTTTAAATAATGAAATTTTAAAGAATATTTTTTTTAAAAAAATTATCCCACATTGAAAAGAAACTATGTTATACTTTTAAATTGAAGTATTTAAACCATAAACGTTTTTTATCCCATATTGAAAAAACATTATTTCTTTCTTGTGAACATAGAGTATATATATTAAAGGGCTTCAAATCCCACGTTGAAAAGATATTAGTAAATAATGAAGTTTAAAAGATTATTTTAAAAGGTTTTTTATCCACATTGAAAAGATACTATGTTATCCTTTTAAATTGAAGTATTTAAACCAAAAAGATTTTTTTATCCCACATTAAAAAAACATAACTTCTTTTCTTGTAAACATAGAGTATATATACTAAAAGGCTTTAAATCCCACATTGAAAAAATAAAACATTCTTCTATTATTTATATAATGAACTTTGAAAAAGGTTAATAACCAACTAAAAAAATATATAAAAAAGATGGGTCTCTTGCTAGGAGAAAAAATACATTTGAAAAAAAAGAGTCTCTACCAGGTTTTGCCAGGTCGCCGAGGTCACAGGTCAACTGGGTTTTGCCTGGCTTTTGCTCATGTCAGTCTTTCACCTTACTCAGATCGGTCGAGCAACTGGGTCCACCAGGTCTCGGGTCGACCTGTCAGGCTAGTCCGAGTTTAATAGCTATAGGTCAAGGTTCTTTTTGGGCATTTCATATTTTTTTTCTACAATATAATTACTTCATTTCGCTTGGATTCAAATTTTCAAAAGCTTGACTTGAGGGGCTAATTTGTAAAGTTCAAATGGTTTTTTTGTATGTAATAATATTTGGGTCCTGAAGGTAGAGTAATATTTCTAAAATGAAACATAAAAAGCTGTTGATACGTATGATGCATGCATCAACAACTCCATTACTTTTAGGCGATGCATACGACTAACTTCGGTGGTAAAAAATGCTATTCCATAGTGTCATTTGATTCATCTTGGAATCCTCTTCCTCCTTGTGCGCATGTAGTTGATGGGCCTCTAATGCATCTGGCCCTCCACCATTTCATATCAGCCATTCAATTTCTTTTTCATTTGATTTTGTCCCTCATTTTTTTTTATTTGTTTTATTTTAATCTATTTCTCAAATTTTATTTTGTTTTTAATTGCATCATTTTTTTAATTTTTTTTTATCTATCAGATTTTGTCCTTATTCTTTTAATTTTTTTTTTATTTCAGATAGTTTTTGAATTTGTTTTCTTTTTCAATTTCACCTTATCATTTCTTCTCCTTTCATATTTGATGGTCATTCTATTTTTTTGCTTTATTTTTTTTTTAATTTCGGATTTTTTTTTAATTTTATTTTTTAACATTAAATTGGCTAATAATTGAAATTCTTAATTGAACCCAAGTTTTTAGTATCACGGTTGCAAATTTGGTATATTAATTTAAGTTTAGAAGATTTGCCCCGATCAATTAGTATGGGTTAATACAGTAAATATATATATATATATATATATATATATATATATATATATATATATATAAAATTTTTTTGTAAAATAAAAATTCACAAACATCTTTCCATTAAATTAAAAAAATCATTGAACCTCCAGGTCTAATTCATTTGGATATCGATGATTTAGAATTTTTGCAAATTAAAGGTGAAAAAAAGTATTATATTTTTTTTTATAGATTACTGTATAAGGTATTGTTATATCTATTTGTTTAAATGCAAATATGAGGGTTTTTTTAAATATTTAAACATTATAAGAATAACGTTAAAAATTAATTTGATAAGAAGATAAATGTAATAAGAAGTAATAAATGTGAAGAATACGAAGCACAATTTGGTGAATCATGTTTCCAAAATGGTATTATTCACCAAACTATTGCTCCTTATTCATCTTCACAAAAAGACATTACAGAATGTAAAAATTGAACATTAAAAAAAATGATAAATGTCATTTGATAAGTTTAAGAGCTCCTTAAACTTGTGGTGGAGACAATCCTAACTGCCAATTATGTATTTGATAAAGTACCTCATAAAAAAAATAGAAAAGACAATATATGAATTATAAAAAGGTAGATGGTCTTCTTACAAATACCTTAAAGTGTTGAGATGTCTTACAAAAATAGTAGTACTTGATCCTATAAAGGTCAATGACCTAGAAACGTGAATTTTGTATTTATCGGATATGTATATAATAGTAGTGCATATTAGTTTCTTGTACATAAGTCAAATATTAAGGATATTCATCTTAATATTATTATGAAATCAATGAATGCTATATTATTTGAAGATATTTTTCTATGAAAAGAAGCACAAGAAAATCATTCATTTAAAAAAACAATAACGCTCAAGTAATCATCATCAATCAGAGGATGATGAAGTTGAGTTTAGAAGGAATAAAAAGGCATTGGTCCTGATTTTCTAACATACTTATTAGAAAATGAATCTTGAATCTACTCCAAGGCAATATCCTGTCCGGAAGCTTCCTATTGGAAGAAGGTGGACAATGGTGAAATTGAATCCATTATGAATAATCATACATGGTGTCATGGAGTGCACAACGTCGAATGACGGAGCTGCCTACTGGTAATGAGGGTGCTTAGGTTTAATCATAAAGTTAAAATTAGAGGGTTCATGAGTCGCTACCTAGTATTATAATTACTAAAAAACTTATTGGTCTATGAGAGTTCGGGTAAGAAGACTAGTTGTGCAAGGGAAAAACACATCACTCCCAGTGCACCTTACCTATGGTAAGTAGCATTGTTGATTAATTATTAATTTAATGCATGTTTCTATTTGTTGATTTCATCTAAAGTTCAAGGCAGATCTCCTTTCGTAAGGTAGTTTGTACCTTATTGGGTTAAATCCTAACCTTTTAAAGCCCAATGTTTAGCAATACATATATTTTTGTATTTTTTAATGTTTAATGCATGGGGGTATACTTTACAGTGTACTTTTATACCCTCAAATATTAAAGTCTACAACTAAATTCTAACATTTATCTTTATTAATTCATTTAGAGCCTGCTTGGCAGTGTGGTTGCGGTTGCTTTTCAAATAACTTTTCGTGCCAAAATGCATGTCAATGATGTATTTTTATTTTTTTAAAAATTATTTTTGACATCAGCACATCAAAACGATTCAAAACATATTAAATTTTAGCAAAAAAAAAATTTGAATTTTTTGGGAACGCGGTTTGCACTCCCAAACGGTGTCTTAATTTAATATTGGAAGTATGTATTACGTTGTAAAATTCATACCCCGAATATTAATTAAATTAATTAATTTTTATAGTATTTTTAAAATTTTGACCAAATCCTAATGAATAATCATAAACTAGTTATGATACTTATTAAATGATTTTTTTTTGTTTTTCAAAGTATGATAAAAATACAATTTTATTTATTTATTTTTATATAAAATATGAATGAGAAATTTTTTACAATTTAGTTATATGTATAGAAACAAAACATATTTTTGTATTTTGAAATGAAAAATTTTTTTAGAATTTTTGGATTTTTTTTGTAAATTTCAGAAAAAAACAAGAATTTTTAATACTGGTTCACTAACTTACCTGCACTAGAAACACATCACATTAAAAAGAAGAAGAAGAAAAAAAAAAGGGTTACCTAGACGATGATAATGACGTTGTGTATTAAAGTTAAAAATAAATAAAAAATATTATTTTAATATATTAAAAAAACTTTAAAAAATAATTACTGTAACAGACATAAACAGTAATTTAATACAATGACCAATCCAGTTTTTTTGGTGAATCATAAATCTAAATATTCAAAAATCCAAAAGTTGTCGAGGGCAAAGGA
>Ga0325414_1009121_pt1 | contig 10466 bp, 6 predicted proteins | sample PopdelMetagenome_8_FD_206183 | JGI IMG/M metagenome (GOLD analysis project Ga0325414, IMG submission 206183) | Populus deltoides microbial communities from Bellville, Georgia, United States - Leaf-PdKOR-R3 | ecosystem: Host-associated > Plants > Phyllosphere > Phylloplane/Leaf | place: USA...
CTTCCTGGTTTTAATGCAATAGCATATATTTATAAACAAACATCCATTTCTTTCAAAGCCATATTTATTAAGGTGGGTTTGTTTCCTGAATGTTACTTTTCAAACTTTTATATGGTTTTTGCTCTTAAAAATGAATAAAAAATACTTTTTAGTTAAAAAAAATAATTTTTAGTTAAAAAAATTAATTTGATTTTTAAAAAAGTATTTTCTTTTTATTTTAAGCGAAAAATACTTTTTGAAAGTTGTGAAAAATTTAAAAATATCATATTATTTACTGATTATATCAAATTTTATCCTCAAACTTTTGATTGCTATATATATTTTTTTAAAAATATTTTTTTTTTCAATTTCATCCCTTAGAATTTAATTTTTCTATTAATTTTGGTCTTTATTTTTATAATTGTTATTCACTTTTTCCTTATTATTTTTTAATTGAAATTTTTTATCTATCAAATTTGGTTCCATTCTATCAAATTTGGTCTCCATTTTTTTATTGTTACTTATTTTATTTGAAATAATTTATGAAATGTTAATTATTATTATTTTAATTTCTTCATCATTCATTTTTTTATTTTTTAGATTTGATCTCTATTATTTTGATTATTATTTATTTTATTTGAGATAATTTATGAAATTATATTTTTTTTCAATTTCATTTCCATTCAACTTTTTAATTTGTAAGATTTATTTCTTATTATTTTAATAAATTTTTAAAAAAATAAAACATTAATAAGTTATTTTCCATGACATAACCAAACACTAGAAAGTGTTTTCCAACTTATTTTTCATTATACTATCAAACATCAAAAAATAATTCACTTTTCTGAAATTTACTTTCCAAAAGAAAATTATTTTCCAACAAACAAACGGGGCCTAAGGAACCATTTATTTTTACGTTGTAAAAACGTTTTAAAAAGAATATTTTTTTTAATTTTAAATTATATTTTTATATTGTTTTAATATAATAATACTAAAAATAAATTTTAAAAAATAAAAAATACTTTAAAAAATAACATGTACTATAATATCAAACATAATCTAAATATACTCTCTCATAGTTTCGCATTACTTTTAGCATATTTTTTTATATCTCAATTTATTTTTCAATTAGTATTTTAATAAAAAAAAATTCAAGAGATTTTTAACTTAGTATTACCATTCAGCAATATTTAAGGTCATTTTTTATGTGTAGAAATTAAGTCTTGGAATAACTTAATTTTTATTTCTATGATAGAACTTATTGCATTGATCATATTTTCTACGAAAGATGACGTTAATTGTGTGATTAAAAATATTTTCTATCATTTTTCTTTTTATATGGTATAATATAAGATTAAATAGAGTTTGAATTCGTGTGATGCCTTCGAAACTAATATATTTTTAGCTTAAATTTTTCACAAGTCATATTATCAAATTAAAAGAAATAAAAGTTTCGTTTTTATTACATGTTAACATCAGTGTTTCTTTTCAAACAATATAAAATTCCTAATTACATGCATGTGCTCGTTTTTATTTTTAATATAGTATATTGTTGCTGTTGTCATATCTTGGATTTATTTCTTAAATTGTCTATGAAAGGTATTTTTTTTTAAATAAATAAATATAGTAAGATATTCAGTAGGTTGGAGATTTGAATAAAATCTCAACTTGTATATTTGAAACAAATAATTTGATGTTGAGTAAATAAATTAAGAGTATTTGTAATAGTGATTATTTTTTAAAATGTTTTTTATATAAAAATAAATTAAAATAATATTATTTTTATTTTTTTAAAATTATTTTTGATATCCATACATTAAAATAATATAAAAAATTAATTATATATATATATATAGACACACACAGAGACAACGATGATTATGGTTAAATTGAAAAAAATGAGCAATCTTTCTAGAGTTGAAATTAGTTGTGCGTGCGTGTGTGTGGCGGCGGCGCGTGGAGATGTGAACATAGAAATGCAAAGGTTTGGAGGATGGGCCAGGTATAATTGCACCAACTATAACACTGTGGTTGCCTTTGTTTTTCTCGGTTTTGGTCCCATTTCTTACACGCCTGTCTTTCTTTCTGGTCTTGTTAGTCCTCCTTTACCCTTTTTGAATCGCAGAAACTTGAAATACCACGAATGCCCCTCTTTGTTTCCTCCTAATAAGAGAGTGTTTTTAAAAAACAAAGAAACTATAGAGGTGGTAAATTCTTTTTACGAGCTAGCCCAGTTGAAAAAAATTAAGAAAAAATTTGTTTACCTTGATTAACTTTGTTTGAAACGTATAGAATAATTTATTTTTTGAAGAACTATGTACTTTATTTAATTAAATGATCTTGAAAAAAATCACATGAACTTAAAGAAAAGTTAGTAAGCCTCCATGAAATTCGATTATGGATCTCCGTCGCTACACCGAGAAATAAATGTCAAGAAAATGTGAGTGTTAATATAAAGAAAAAAAACAGAGGGTGCATTCATTGGCCAGGGATTCTAGTCTAGATGAAGATTTTATTAATATTTTTTTATAAATTTTATATAAAGAAAATTTGTAATTTTCAATTGAGGTGTTAAAAAATTCTCAAAAATTTACGTGGAGTCTTTTAATATAATGCTTTAACTTTGATTAAAATTTCAGAATTTTTGTAGAAATTTAGAAATTTGATAAAAAATCACAATTTGACCAGTTTTACGTTATTGAGTGTAATTTTTAATCCGACCATCAGATTGAGCTGAAATTTTATGAGGGATCTTAAAATATATTGAATAAAATCTGATTAAAATTTTAGGATGAACAGAGTTTGGTAGTGCTAACAAAAAAAACATCAAATAAAAACAAAACGACTCATTAAGGGTAAAATGATTATTTGCCATTAAAAAATAAAACAAATTAGTTCTTTTTTTTTTTTATATGTTGCCAACTGAGCAGAAGCATGATAGAAAAAAAAAAGAAAAGAAAAGGCAAAAGAGAAAGAGAGAAAAGTAAGGGAAAAACATAAAAAATTAAAATCCAATAAAAAATAAGAAAAGTGAGAGAATAACCTTGTAAATTTACAAAATCCAACTTATAAAATACTAATCTAAGAAAGAATCAAGTGAAGGAATGAGGAATTAAGAGAGAGAAAATTTTAATTATTTTTTTCAGTTGACATGAGATTGCTATTTTATCCCAGTTGAGGGGTTGTTACAATATCGATTTAGATTTGATTATAGATGAATTATATTCCACAAAACATCGAAGGATGTAACTTTAATAGTGAGTTTATTTTTACTTTCACTTTAATTTTATATACTTTCAAATTTATTTTTTAATATTATGGTATTTGAATTAAAACTTTACTGTTAACTTTAAAAATTAAAGTACATGAATTAATAATTTATCTTTAAAAAAAATTATATATTTATTTAATAGCCCAGGGCAGGAAAAATTCATGATTTTACTAGTTCTTGGGTGAAATAACATTACATGTTCACTGTTACATGAGAATTTTATTTCAAACTTGTATGTGATGTAATATAATATAAATTATATTATGGAGGTATATCTAATAATTTAAGTTATTATATTGATATATTTTTTTAACTTGATACATATATCAAAACTTTAATGACCAAGAAGTTGTAAATTTGAATTTCATTATACCTCTTATTTACTTGATAAAAATTAAATACAAATTAATATAAATATGTACAGGTTTCAAGCTCAAAAAAATTTTACTTGAAGGAATATATTAAAAAATATATAAATTATATCTTAAATCTCACATAATATTTAAAAAATTAAAATTAAAATAATTTTTTAATTATATTATCTAACACACTCTTACTTTTTTGATGTTGTACATGTGTCAAAAAAAAAAATATCACTAGCTTACTCAACGGGTAAACTCACTCACCATCATCACTTCACACTATAGGACACTATAGGATTTGATTTTTTTTCCCCCTAAGATTCTAGTGATTTTCACTAAGTTATTACACATCCGACTATACATGGATTGTTTGTGGAAGACAAAACACAAGCTCCTGCTCCGCTAAAGAAAACAGAAGCCAGCTAATGAACAGTGTACGTGATGCATGGGAAAGACAACAGAATTTCTACCAACTCACTAAAGCTTGAAAACTCTCATCATAAAAACAAACAAGAAGGCCACGTACGTACCTCTGGTAAACTTCTTCTGATTTGAGGTCATATTGATGAATGTTCATGGCCTCTCCCTATCAGGTGCGGTTTCTGCCTTCTTTTATTGTCATTATTTATTGATGAAAAGAGTTACTGTAGCTATTGCCTTTAATTAGTCTCGTAAAAAAGAAGTTATATATTATTGCTTACTAGTGATTAGAGCAACGTTAGGATTCAAGAACTTCTTGTTCGACTTATGAGAAGGTTTGGATCAATATTTAAATTAAGTTGTTACTTTTTAAAGTGTTTTTAATGTTGAAATGTATTAAAATAATATTTTTTTATTTTATAAAAATTATTTTTAAGATCAGCGTATTAAACCGGTTCAAAATATAAAAAAAAAATTAATTTTTTTAAAACACAGATTGACTCGCGTTTTCAAACACTCTCTAGAAGTTGCATTTTGAGAAAATCGGTAAAGTTTCAAGGACTACGTTAAATAAGCAAGATAAAACCTCCATAATTAACAAAAACAGCCAGCCATACTGAATTAAACCATATAACTTGGTAAATAGCATGTTCTGTTCAGATATGCACATCAATTTATTAACATGCTAGCTTGAAGGTTTTGTCTAGTTGATGGGTATAAGTTTTTTCGTTACAGTATTATTTAAGGACTCGAATTCTGAGAAAGATTGCCAGAGTTTTCTTTTTTTGGTGCTGGTATAACTGTACTGGTTAGATATTATTAATCTGCTGGAATTTTCACCGGCAATGCGTTTATAAAGTTACAACTGATATGGAATGATGATGAATCGCTGCGGCGCTGCCGTTGTCCCAGTTTGACCCCCCGCATAGGAACAGTGGCGAGAGGAACCCTACCACGACACAGACAACTCATGAACTCTGCATTTTTGGATCTGCCAATTTGATGTCCATATCGATGAGGTTCACAAAATCTCACATCTCCATGCATTACGAGTACATCCCAGTACATGAATGCACATCAACATCTTGCATCCTAGTGATGGCGGAGACCTTGGGTTTGAACTGGTGTACAATTTGATTTAGATGGAGATTAAAATAATTTTTTTATCACTATTATTAAATGAGTTAAAAAAAAATATGCTGTGTTTAGATTTGATTTTAACAGACCTTGTAGATTGTTTAGATGTGTTTTTTTTAATAAAAAAAAGTTATTAAAATTGCAAGTTTTGACATTATAATTTTCAGATCGCCAAAATCTAGGAAGCTTGCCCAAATTTCGAAGTGTTGGAGAAGAAGATGCACGTACAACACGTCGTCCGTGTAGGAATTCTTTGAAGAAAATGAACGGCTTGGACCTGAACCCGAGTGCACCTGGACAAAAAGTCGAGGAGCATTTTTGAGTTTTTTTTTAGCATTTTGTTTTTTTAGTTTTCTGATTTTATGTTTTTATTTATGTTACGCCAACCAATGAAACATATCATAATTTTTTTTTAATGTATTTTTACAACTTCTTAATGATATTACATTTCTACGCTATCATTATTATTAAATCAATAAAAAAAAATATAATCTTATTTCTATACTATCTTACCATCAAATCAATAAAATAAAAAAATAACCTTAGAAGTAATTTAATTGATCAGATTTTAAATTTATTTTATATTTATAATGAGTTTAAGTCTTTTTATAATTACTAGAAACTTACATGGTTATTAATTTTAGAACTCATAAAATTAGTTGAGTTATGCATAAACTGACTTGAACATTTATGTTAATAAAAAATAATATAAAGAGAAAATAATAATAATAATAACAAAGTATAAATTCAAAGTATAAAATTCCAGATCCATATTCTAAGCATAGCACGCACAAGAATGTGCATAAAAATAAATTAGACATTATCTATATGTTTTACGATGTCTTCTTATGTTTGTGATCAAAGGAAGACAGAAACTAGACGAAATACAAAGGAGTCTCGTCTCCAGCATCTAATCCCGTCCTGTCTTGTCACTGTTGTCTTGTCCCTTCCAGACCTAACTTTATGGCGGTGTGCATGCACTTGGACATCTTGACAAGTTGCCAGGAATCAAGAAACAATCACTCCATGGATGAACCAGGACGTTCTGCATCGTAACTTGACTCTAAAAAATAATTACGGCGATATCAATGCATGCATCAAAGTTTCTGGAGAACATTCACTTCGGTGCTGAGCATGGGCGACTGTTGATCTTTTGTCTTGTTGATCTCTGGAATTGCAGAAATTCGTTGCACCATTGAGTAAAAATAAATAAATAAATGAAAGTGTAAGGATGTTAACCTTTTATTTTAAAAAAGGCTTCAAATTGATGATTATTATTAATTAATCATCACAGGTGTTAGCTGCCTGGGATAGATATATAGGAGAAACTTGCAGGTTAGATTTTTTCAATAAAAAAAATTAAACATGAAAGCCTTTTCAATTCGTTTTTTTTTTTTACATAGAAAATATTAAGGGTAAATCGAAAAATTTACCCTTAATATTTTTACTGTTAAGAAATAAGTAAAAGAACCGGGTTTCAGGCTTGTATCAAATAACTTGTTAAACCATAATAATAATAAGTGATTGAATGTGCTTCCAGTAGCAGAGGAGTTCTTGATCGGCGGGGGGGTGAGAACTTTTTCTTATATTATTAGATAAAGTGAGGGTCTGACCGTTGAACAGAAAGGTGGTTTTGAACGTGGAGGACCCATTCAGCAACAGAGCCCATCAACTCCAAACTTGACTTGCCAGAAACCACCATGACCATGACGGGCTGCTTCTTTTTTTTCCTTTTCTTTTGGGCATCGCCGTTTATTTCCAGACCACTCATTGCCTGTCTTCAGACCCATGTGATTGTGTTACATATGATTTCAATTGGGGCCGCCCCCTCTTTGACTTTCACCGTGGATGGAAAAGATCAGTGTGCTTTTGGTTCGATTTCATGGCCGTAGAACTGTGCCCGAACCCTTCGAACATACATGGCTGAACTGAAAAGCTGAAAACTTAAGTGCCTCCATTTCATGGAAGAAAAGGCTGCACCATTTTCCATGGAAAATTGTATGTGCAGGAGATAAACTAAGAATCTTGCTGCTGCCAAATGAGTATCAATTATTATCAAAAAAGAAAGAAAAAGAAAGCTAAATTAGCTCAGGAAAACATTTTCTTATAAGATGCAAATTAGAAAAATATTCCAGATTTTGCACGTAACCACTGTTACAATAAATATATATATATATATAAAATCAAATATGATAAATGAAAAAAAAAAGAATGAAAATGAGAAATAATTCGAATATGTGATATATATCACATATTCGAATTATTTCTCAATTTCATTCTCTAATTTTCTTTTTTATTTATCATATTTGATTCTCATTTTTTTACCTTGATTTATTTTATTTTTTAATTTTATCCCTTGTTGTTTTATTTCCTTTAATTTTTATATTACATTTTATCCTCATTCTTTTGATTGTTAATTTTTAAAAAAATTTGAATAATTAAGAATTTTGTTTCATAATTTTTTTAGGTTTGCTTTCTATTGGATAACTCGATCTTGTGATCCATTCCACTGGTTTCAAATATTAACCCAATTTATCTTTAATTTTTTTCTCAAGGTTTTTTTCCCTTTTCAATGAAGGTATCTCGTTTTTATATCTCAGTTTGCGAGTTAGTCGAGTTAACTTAAATTTTTTTTCAAAGTTTTTTATTATCAATCTTTTTTTGCTTTGCATTTCACTATTTAATTTGCTTAATAGTTAACTTTTATTTTTTATTCAGGTTTTTTTTATATAAAGTTATACTGTCTTCACAATCAGGTCACAAAATTATTCTGCTAACTTAAATCATGTAAAAAATGAATTCCACATTTGATTTGCTAATAATTAAGTTTAAAATTTTATTTTTCTCATTATGAAATTATCTTGTTTTCATTTAATTATTGTTTTGTTATCAAATGAGATATTTTAAGAATATTTGGAGAATATATTTTTATAATATTAACAAAATATTTATTTATTAGTTTAATTCTTTTCACTTTTTCTTACAGTTTTTTTAATTATATTATTAAATTATTAAATCTATTCAAATATCAGAATTCCAAAATTTTCTCACTCCTTCGAGAACACATTGATCGCTCGAGCATATTTTTTGCGCTAAAAGAATGTTAGCTCGGCCCATGTGACATAATGGATACCACCTATCTAGTCTTTATTCTAAGCCTCGTTAGAGAATCCGCGTCCTTGCTAGCCTAGCCCAATCCTTAGCTATAATAGCAAAGTGGAAGTGAACAAAAAAAGAGAGAGCATTGTTGCTCTCTTACTGTAGCACTCCTCAACTGACTTTCAAAGAAGGCGCGAGGGAGGAGAAGGTCGCGGGAGAAAAAGAGAGATTATACATGGCATCTGGATTCTGTCTTTTGTTCCTGGCTTCAATTTTCCTAGCAATTAATAGTTCAACGATGGCGATCCTGCACGAGAGTTCATCAGGATCCGTGGTGCTATAGAGTTCATCAGACAATACTCCTTAGAGGCAAAACACACTTAATTTCTCGTCTCAAATCTCTCACCCTTTTATAGGTCTCTCGCTCTCATCTCAAATCCCTTTTATTCTTTTAGGGGCTTTATGTCGAACACTTTGTATATTTCTCTTCTCTTCTCTTCTTTTTTCCGGGTTTCTCTTCTTTTTTCTATTTCCAGCGTTAAAAGAATCATTAAGTAGTGAAGTTCCTTTATTTGTGAAGTCTTTCGTTTGCATATGTTTTCATGGTTTTTTGGTTGTTACAAAGCATTTTAAGTTATCCCTTTGTTTCTTTCTTTCTGGGTTTCTCTTAATTTTATCAGGGATTTACTTTTTTTTTTATTAAACTATATCTTTGATTATTTTGGGTTTGTTTGATTTCTTATAATCAAGAAACAAGATACTGGCATTGCTCGTTGACATGTAAGTTCTTTATAAACAATGAGATTACAAATTTTGGGTTATTACATACAAAAAAGGCAAGAAATAGGGTTTGTGGTCTTTAGAATTTTAATAACTTGTTAATGGTAGTGTTTTATACTGTTCATATATTCTTAATTAGACCTGAAAGATGAGATGTAATATCCTTCTGAAAAAAAATAGCATCACAGGAGTAATTATCCTGTCAAAAAGTATTTAATTGAATTTGGTTTGTTGGATATGAACCTCTAGATATATCAACAATGTGATATTCAATATATATTTATCTGTGGTACTCTGTTCTCTATTGGCATAACAATTTGTTATATGAAGAAGTTTTTTGCTTGTGAACAGGTTTGTTTTGTTTCTTTTAAATTTCTGAAGAAATGGACAGGATCTATGGAGGGTTAGATGAGGCGAAAGCTGAGATTGAGAAGCTCAAAGCAGATTTGAAATGCAAAGTAGAATTTTCTGACAATTTCAAATGCTTCAGGAGGCTGATATTCAGGAAGTGGGGAATTCTTCTTCTTCGGAAAAAATGCAAAATTAGCTAAGAGTTTAGAGCAGATGCACAGAAATTGCTCTGCAAATCTTAAAGCTAAAGATGCTGACCGGAGCTCTCAACTGGAGAAACTAACTGGAGAGCTGGATAATAACGGGTCTGCACTAGAGAACAAAGAAACAGCAATAAAAGAGCTTGGCATGGAATTGAAAAATTGCCACTCTATGATATTGCAGTTGAAGTTGAGAATGAGGAGGCTTCATCAATGATACTGGTATTGAAATCAGGAATAACCGAGGCTTAATTGAACACTGAGAATGCTGGTTGTTGATTTGGAAGAACTGAGCACCCGCCCATCTTCTACTCTCCATCCCATCTTCTCTTTATGTTTTGCTTTGATTGTTTTATTCTCGCAGCAAGTATCCTATACTATCGGGAATGGAAATGTTAGAATCCTCAGATTTTTTTTGTGGCAAAGAAATGTTTACATACCTGCAATGTTCCTAACCATACATAGCTAGAATCTGCTTTGTATTCGAAGTTGATCAAATTGGTGTTTATAAAACCTGGCTTGACGGTTGACCCAAGATTTTAGCTGGGTTTTAAATGTTCAAAACCTGTACTTGTAATTAATCTAATTAAACCTGAAGATGAACTGATTTAATCATTTCATTTGAACAATACAAAAATAAAAAAATATTTATGACTTTTTATTTTAAAGATCATGTACGTGATTATATTTTTTTTTCCCTTGAGAGCCAGCTAAAAAGCACGGGTGTTGATATTATAAATAAAAAAAAGAAGAAAACAAATAGGATAAATTAAGAGATCATGGAGCCCGCTCTAACTTCTGCGAAATCCTTGACTGATAGGAAAAAATAATGCACATCTTCTTCATGCCCTGTCAAGTTATTCAATG
>Ga0325414_1009122_pt1 | contig 10465 bp, 8 predicted proteins | sample PopdelMetagenome_8_FD_206183 | JGI IMG/M metagenome (GOLD analysis project Ga0325414, IMG submission 206183) | Populus deltoides microbial communities from Bellville, Georgia, United States - Leaf-PdKOR-R3 | ecosystem: Host-associated > Plants > Phyllosphere > Phylloplane/Leaf | place: USA...
ATTATTCATACATTTAAAAACACATGATTCAAGAGTCATGGGGTAAGTGTGTTTATTCATTTCTTTCTTTTTCTTTTCTTTTTCATAATTTTTATGGTTTATAATTTAGTCACCTCAATGATGGAGTTGCTTGATTCACTTGTCATTCTACAAGTAGAATGTCCAAAAATATCATTTTTGAATAAACAACAAATTATTTTTGAAATCAAAATGCCAGATCAAAATTTCAAAACTCCAATAGGGAAACTGATTTTGGTAAAAGAGATGAATTGCGTCTATGAGATCACGTGAGGCTTCAAAAGTGTATTTATGAGCTTTTATAAGAAAACTCTCTTAATCAGATGAATAATGCTTGGTCGTGAACACGATTAAATGACAAACTCATTATTTAATTGAAGCTTAGGAAAAGAAGTTCAACAATAAAGATCTTATTCCAACTTATTTAATTGAAGCTTAGGAAAAGAAGTTCAACAATAAGGATCTTATTCCAACATGAATACTGGCATGATAACACGTAAATGGGCTAAACATTTAGTGATCATTGATTGGAATTTCTGAAATTTTTCAATCATTCATTCTCCTCAACAAGGGCATCTTTTCAACAATCAATTGAAGTGATATGTGGACCATTCTTGACCTAACATCACCAAAGCTTTATCTTCAAGATAGTTGATTTCTGGGAGTTGGTGTGAAGAAATTAGCTATAGGGACGATAAGTGACTTGGCAACCACCTTCAGTGTCCTTCCCTTTTTCAGTGAAACCGTTCTTTTCAGTTGGATCAGCAATTTTACCTAACCCAATGGCTTGTTCAATCCTCTCAGCTATAACAACCAGGTCAGTAAAATGTTGTGCAGAGCTTCTAACCAAGTATTCAAAGTACGGAGCTTTAAAAGTGTTGGAAAATAAACTGATCATCTCTTTTTCCAACATGGGAGGATTTACTTGTACAGCTACCTCACTCCATCTCCGGGCGTATTCTCTTATGGACTCTTTGTTGTCCTTCTCCATAGCTTGCAAGTTTAACCGATCAGGGCCCACGTCTATATTGAACTTATATTGCCTCATGAAGGCATCAACTAAGTCCTTCCATTTTTTAACCTTGGTATTGTCCAACCGCAAATACCAAGTGAGGACAGCGTCACTCAAGCTGTTTTGGAAGAATTGAATCAGTAGTTTCTCATCATCAACCACCTCGGCCATTTTGTTGCAGTATGCTTTAAGATGAGTTATAGGACATTGAGTTCCCGTAAATTTGACAAATTCTGGCACTCTAAACTTTTTGGGAATGACAATGTTGGGCACCAAACACATCTCAGCAGCCTTTATAGGATCATATAGACGAATTCCCTCCAATGCTCTCAACCTTTGCTCTAGGGCAACTAATTTGTTCATACCATCTTCTTTTACCCTATTACCCTTTTGAGATTCTTTCTCTGTAGAATCAATGGTAGACGAAATTCTTGAGGGGTATGCTGGCTGGAAATGCATAGCTTGTTGAAATTCAGATAACACCCTATTTGCCCCCAGATTCTGTGGATCGAAATGAGTTATATGCATATCTTCAGGCTGAGCTATAAGTATTGCTTTTCCGGATTTATCTCTCAAGGCCTGCTCGAGTAGACCAGTAAGCCTTGCGACATCTTCTTTAAGATTGTCCATCTCTTTTTGATGTTGGGCTTCCAACTGGGCTCGTTCTTCGTTTTTCATTTGTCTTTTTCTCAAACGATTGTTATATGTGGGTTTCAATGGGGAACCTATATTTCAACCTGCTAAATGTAAATCATGCAATTTATGCAAAAATGCTGAAGCAATTAATTAAAAAAATGCATATGAAATGCGGACTCGCCCTTCACGGGATGACAACCTAAGAGGAAGATCCTAATTGTTAAGTGCATCAAAGGGTTGGTCATTATCTAGTTTCAAAGGGTCTCTCGCATGCTCAGTGATCGTCCATGAAAGGTCGATATGAGGCTTACAAGTAGTGTGAAAATAGAGGCCCTAAGTAATATCAGTTTGGCATATCAACCACTTTCAAGTAAACAATTAAGCGAGAGTTGGATGGTTTCACGAGTCTTACCCAGGCTAAAGCCATTGGGGTACCGTTACTCCCCCACTTATCCTAGATTTTAAGGTGTGTGCTTTCAACGTGATGCATGACAATATAAACATGGATGCATGCTAAAGCAGTAAATGTAAGAAACATAAACAAATAAACACAACATAATAAACATTATAGCAATTGACAAACAAAAGGCAAAGCTTAGTCCATTAGTCCCCAGCGGAGTCGCCATCCTGTCGCACCCGACATCGCGGCGGCCTTAAAAAATAATCTCTGATTAGGGAAAAAGAACAGATTTCTGGCATCTTGTTCTTTTAGGAAAAATGTCTTGTTTAAGGAGTCGCCACCTAGTATTATGGTCACTAGGAACCCTAACTGGTCAACAGAGATTCTATGGTACGGGACTGGTTACGTAAAAGGGAAGATATTATCACCCCTTAAACGTTCTGCCTAAGGCAGACTGCATTGCTGGTTTTGTCTTAAATTGCTAAACATTTATTCGCTTATGCTATGATGATTTGTTTATAATATTCCTGACTCTGGCGCCAGTGAATATTCGATCGCGAATAATTCCAACTCTGGCGTTGGTAAAAATTCCACCCGAATAATTCCAACTCTGGCGTTGGTAAAAATTCTACTACAAATAATTCCAACTCTGGCGTTGGTAAAAATTCATAGCCACCAAAAATAAATTCAGATTAATATTTTTTTATTCCTGACTCTAACGCTAGTGAATAAACAAATAAACTAAATTTACGCATTCACATATTTTTTATTTTTTATGTAGTTAAATAAAAAAAACAAAGAGAATAATTAAATAAGTATTTTTATTTTTGACTCTGAAGTCAGTAAATAAAAATAAATTTATTTTTCATACATGCACGTATATTTTTTTGCTAAATAAAAAAAATATACGAATAAAAATAATATAAACTTAAACTAATATTTTATTCCCGACTCTGGCGTGGGTGAATAAACTAGTAAATTTATATTATTTTTATTCATGCACACACATATTTTTCTATTTTTTATTTTTTATTTTTTTTATTTTTTTATATATATATATATTTTTTTTTGCTGGGCCTAGCTCAGCCCACATGGGCTGGGCTGGGCCCAACCCAGCCCAGCCCAGTCACTGGCCCAAGCCAGTGACCCGGCTGGGCAACATGAAGCACGCATGAACTAAATCACGCGTGCATTAGCAGATAAAGGAATTAATTGAGAGTGTACAGTAGGAAGTGAATTAAAATGAAAAACGGTGAAAGGTGAAAGAGAAACTTACTTACCTGGCTCTGGATACAACGAAGGCAGCAGCAACAATGGTTCTGGTCACGGTGGCTTTCCTCTGCTTATGTTCGTCCCCTGTTTATTGGCTTGTTCGTCCCCTGTTCTTTTTTCCAGTCGCTCTTGCTCTCGTTCTCTGTCTTTTGCGTTTGTTTTTCCTCTGCGTTCCCCTAGTTCTCTTTTTGTTCACGTTATCTCCTCTGCTTTTCCTTTTTCGTCTGTGTCTGTCCCTTCTCTCTCGGTCTGTTTTTTCTTTTTTCTCTTGCTCTCACATGCTCTGTCTTTCTCTTTTTTTTCCTGTTCTTGGCTCTGTTTTGGGTTGATTTTTCTTGTGCAGGGATGAAGATGATGGCAGGGTTGATCTCTGATTCCTTTCTGCCTTTCTCCCCTTCTCCATGGGTATTTTTTTTCTGTGTTTATGCTCTGTTTTGCTCTGCTTGTTTCCTCACTGATTTTCGGTTCTTGCTTTTTCCAATCTCCCCCTCTCCCTTGCGTTCTTTGTTTTCTCTGGCTTTATAGCCACATAATACCACCGTTACCAGGTAATAAATCGGCTGTTATTGCAGGAGTAATGGCGATGCATCCGTTTTTGTTCGGTCGAGTGAAGAAGAAGATGAACAGTGTTGATGGACATGGCTAATTGCATTTTGATCCTTGACATTTTGAATTTTGGCAGTCTAGTCCTTGGATAAATTGTAATTGAACCCCTGCATCTCAACGCCATTTACACATTGGTCCTTGGGTTTTAATTTCCTGCAAATTTGACCAGAATCAGCCCTATACTTTGATAATGTTTCAATTAAGTCCCTGATTTCATTAATTTAATTAAATCCAAGTCCATTTAAGTCTCAAAACTTATCAATTCTCCAATTAAACCCTTAATTGGATTAATTAAATTAATTCTAAGCTCAATTAAGTCTCAAAACTTATCAATTCTCCAATTAAACCCTTAATTGGATTAATTAAATTAATTCCAAGCTTAATTAAGTCTCAAAACTTTATTAATTCTCCAATTAAACCCTTGATTGGATTAATTAAATTAATTCCAAGCTCAATTAAGTCTCAAAACTTATCAATTCTCCAATTAAAACCTTAATTGGATTAATTAGATTAATTTCAAAGTTTAATTAATCCCAAAAACTTCCAATCATGTTGCTCTTAACCCAAATTTTAATTCATTCTTCATTTATTTCATTTTTACTTGTTTTTCATCATTATTATTTTTTATCATCATTTTTTTTATCCTTTTCAGTAAATAAAATAATAATAATAATAATTAAAATAAAAATGGTCAAAATTTGGGTTATGACAAGACAATTAAACGATGCAGCTTACCTTAGGTAAGGCGTATTTGGGGTGTTAATACCTTTTTTTTACGCAACTAGTCCCTGTACCGATCTCTAAGACTAGTTAGGGTTCCTAGTGACCAAAATACTAGGTGGTGACTCCCATTTTCCTTTTTTCCACTGATAAAAGATAAGAATTTCTTGTCTCCTTATATTTGTCAGATAGATACACATTACCTGAGGGTGGACGATCGTCGCGACGCCGCACACGTGCGACAACATAGACCATGCACCATCCCTAGGCAACTAAGTTTTTTAGATTGTTTATACATTTAATTAATATATGTAAATCAATTAGGAGGATAATTGATTTTTTTAAATAGATACTTAAATCTACAAAAATATGATTATTTGTAGCTAGCTATACGAAGATTTTACATATGAATGTACAAACTAGCAATAAAATTTAAATAAAAAGTAACAAATAATTCTTTGAATTATAACTTTTTATTTAAGATTAGTTAATGAGTCTCATGTAGCTTTTTTAGAAATAAATACTTAAAATATTGAGCAGTTATAAAGGTTTGAACAATTATTGGATACTAGCGTACTAGTACATTATTAGATAAGTTTTTTTTTTTCAAAATATTGTTTATAAGATGTCTGTAACTTAATAAATAGATGAAAGTCTTTTAATTGATTGATTACATTAATTACAAAGATAAATGTTAAATATTAAGCAATTTTATCAAATGCTTTTAGTCATTCATATGGTAAGGATATATTTAATTAAAACTATATGGTTTTGTCAAATAAGGTATAATTAGAAGTTATGACTTTGTGAATATTCACAATTGTCTATCTTTCATTTCTTTTTCAGGCAGTTTTAATATAGTTTTTTCTTATAAAAAAAGAATATATTTAATTAAATAGTTAAAAAAACGAAATACAATATAATTTGTATTATATCAATTTAACACTCGTATCATTTTTATGTTAATGATTATATTTAATTTTGAGAAACAATGAGGATATAATAAACTAAATAAAAAAAATCAGTATATAATTTTTCTTTAATAAAAAGACCTAGGTTAGGGTTGCATACTCGAGGCACTTGAGCACCATACGTATCAACGATGCTCTCCAGCTTTTGGCATCAACAACACATCCTAACATGAAAGGAATTTCAGGAATGTTTGTTTTTGTGGTTCCTTATAATTTTTAAAGTATTTTTTAAATGGTTTTTTATTTTAAAAAATATTAAATTGATGTTTTTAAGGTATTTTTTATTGTTTTAATAAACTAATATCAAAAATAAAATTAAAAATTAAAAAATCATTATTTTGATTCATTTTCAATAAAAAAAAACACTTTTAAAAGGTGTTATGTAAATTACAAATAAAAAAAAAGTATGGGTGGGTAATCATTTATATAAATAATTTCTTATGCAATTGAAAGATAAGTGTCAACTTATGCAATTGTGCTTATGACCATTGTGCTTATGATATCCAAGAATCAAAACAAGAAGGTGTTCTTCCATGGTCCCGGCCCCCAAGATGGTCAAAAGCATGGATTGAATTATTTATAACAGCATCTTAGGGGCTAATAATTGTAACAACATCTTAGGGCTAATAAGTGTATAAGGTTTTTTATTCGGTGTTTAATTATTATATAATATCAGATAAAAATAATAATGAAGATAAAAATTATATATAAAATTTTGTTTAGTAATGATATACAAGATAAAATAATTATTTTTGTGTTTTGTTTGGTTATGGTGAATAAGACAAAATATAATATGAAAAAATATATTTTACTCTTAATATGTATTATTATTAAATTTAAATATTTCAGAAAATAATTAGATATTATTTTTTTATTTTAGTTTATAATAATAATAATAATAATAATGGTTATAAAACAAGAACTAACATAGCAGGTTAACCTGGGATGTCGCACCCGACATCGCTGCAACCTTAAAAATAATCTTGATTAGGGAAAAAAATAACAGATTTCTGGCATCTTGTTCTTTTAGGAAAAAAGTCATATTTAAGGAGTCGCCACCTAGTATTATGGTCACTAGGAACCCTAACTGGTCAAGAGAAATCCTATGCTACGGGACTGATTGAGGCTAGGGAAAGTATTAGCACCCCTAGCGCACCCTACCTGAGGTAAGCTGCATTGTTGTTTTAATCTTAAATTGCTAAAAAAATTTGTTGATTTGTGTGTAAGAACGTATGATATTATTGACTCTAATTTCAATGAATAAACCTACCAAATAAATTTAAATCAATGCATGTGTATTTTTTTTTTCTTTTAAAAAAATGATGGTTTAATCATAATATTCCTGATTCTAACGTCAATGAATATTTCATCTCAAATATTTCCAACTCTGGCGTCGATAATATTCCACCATAAATAATTCCAATTAAAAATTTCATCATGAATAATTCCAACTTTGACGTTGGTAAATATTCCAACACAAATAATTCCAATTAAAAATTCCAACACGAATAATTCCAACTCTGGCGTTGGTAAATATTCCACCAAAAATAATTTCAATTAAAAATTCCACTAAGAATAATTCCAACTCTGGCGTTGGTAAATATTCCACCACAAATAATTCCAATTAAAAAATTCCACCACGAATAATTCTAACTCTGGTGTTGGTAAAAATTCATAACCTGAAAAATATATTTTTTTATTCCTGATCTTGATATCAGTGAATAATAAAAAAACAAAAATATTTTTTTTAAGAACATGCGAAATTTTTATTTCTACACCAGTATATTGATAAAAAAAATTCTAAGACATGCAAAATTTTTATTTATGCATTTTTTATTTTTTTTTATTTGGTTTATTTTTATTTTTGGGTCGGGTCCAGCTCAGCTCAAAGGTGCCACTGGCCCAAGCCAGTGGCCCGGGTGAGTTAATTAAAGTGCACGCATGAAGCAATTTCACGCGTGCATCAACTGTGCGAAGGTAATTAAATTACCTTCGCACAGTTTTCACAATTGCACATTTTCAAACAAGAATGAAGAGAAGATGAGAACAGCCTACCTGCTTCTGGAGATTGCGAGGAGGCTAGCAGCACAGTGATTTTGCTCTCGTCTGCGTATGACCTTCCCCTTTCTGTTTTCCTTTTGTTTCGGTGATGATGAAGGTCACGACTTGCTGCTTGGGTTCTTCCTTTTTCTGGTTTGTAGGGGGCGATTGAGAAGACAGTGATATTAATGTTGGTTTTCTTAGTTTACTGCTTGTATTGGTCTCTGTTTTTTTTTTGTGTACTTTTTTTTGTCTCTGTTTTATGGGTTTCTTTCCTCTGTCTTCCTTGGTGTTTTTTTCCTCCTCTTCGCGAGGCCGCCTTTGCTCAGCCTTTATAGAGCCAGCGGCAACCTCAGTGGTGGTAACGGCTGGCCTTCTAAATGCTCCGTAACTGAAGCCTTCAATGAAGAAAACAATCGCGTTGGCTACCAACGGACGAAACATCTCTGCCTTTAATGGCAGAGCTGTTGTAGAGTAAAGAGACGGTGAACAGTCGTTGCAAAACAACCTCATTTCCTGGTTTTAAAGGCTGTGAATTTGGTCCTTGTAATTCTTATAATTTGCAATCAAACCCCTGGTTAAAATGTAATTGGATCCTTGCATTTCCGTGCCATTTTCAAGCTGGTCCTTGGATTTTAATTTTGGCAATTTGGACCCCAATTAAACCCCCAAACTTTGATATTTCTTCAATTAAGTTCCTAATTAGATTAATTAAATTAATTCCAAGCTTAATTAAGTCTCAAAACTTATCAATTGTCCAATTAAAACCTTGATTGGATTAATTAAATTGATTTCAAGCTCAATTAAATCTCAAAACTTATCAATTCTGCAATTTCAAGCTCATTTAAGTCTCAAAACTTATCAATTCTCCAATTAAACCCTTGACTTGGTTAATTAAACAAGTCAAAAATTTAATTAAATCTTTACACTTCCAATCATGTTGCCTATAACCCAAATTTTAATTCATTCTTCATTTATTTTTTCACTTATTTTTCATCATCATTTTTTCATTTTTTTTTATCATTTTTCAGTAAAAAATAATTAAAATAAAAGGGTCAAAAATTGCGTTATGACAGTTGCCCCCTCTTTATAATATTTACAATACAAAGACTTTGGAAAATTTTGTTTTCTTTTGGCTTTGCGTAGTAAATTTATAAAGAAAAGTAGACACTAAAAGAACTTCTTTTTTTTTAGGTGGATCAAATCACCTTGGGCAAACTATTTGATGACAAAAAAACGCAAAGAACTTTGCGAGTGGTCTAGTTAATTTTTCTTTAGGTGACCTGCCTGATGTTTGAAAAAATACGAGAATTTCTTAGATTGGTCACAATGTAATGGGTTACCTGCCGAGGGGGGAAAATACAATGATTTTTCAAAAGTGGTTACATTGTAATGGGTTACCTGCCCAATGGAAAAATACGATGATTTTTTCAAAAATGATCACATTGTAATAGGTTACCGGCCCAATGAGAAAAAACACGAGGATTTTTCAAAAGTGGTCACATTGTGATGGGTTACCTGGGAAAAATATAAGGATTTTTCAAAAGTGGTCACATTGTAATGGGTAAAAATAAGATGATTTTTTAAAAAGTGGTCACATTGTAATGGGTTACCTGCCCAGAGAAAAATACGAGGATTTTTCAAAAGTCAGGTTGAGGGAGAGATATAGGGACAATCCGTCAACCCATCCAGATTTCGATCCAGATTTGTGGATGGAGGTGGGATCGTCTGGTGGACTCGATAAAAATCGAGTCTACGAACTCTCCAACACTACGGCTGAAAACTTGCGTTCGGCTCGTAGTGTCTCAACCGTTGGAAGCTCTCCATCAGTGTCGAACACCCAGTCTGAGGAGTTCATTGCATTGAAACAACAATATCAACAACTATCAACGAATTATGATAAGCTCCGTCAAATAGTCATGGAGATGAGATTAAAGATAGGTGACGATACTTGTGCAGCTCCTTTTTGGCCGTACGGTCCCGGGAACAACCAGTCTCCTTCTTCTCCTCCTCTAGCTCCGCCGCTATTCTAGTTTAATTTTGTTTTTTAAACACATTAAATTTATAATGAATATTATTTAACATTACTTTTATATTTTTAATGTTTAATCCAATTTTATTTGTTTATTAAGGTTTTTTACTATTAAAAAATTATTTATATATATATTTTAAATACATACCGACGGATATGATCCGTCAGTATTTCACATAGAGTTGCCAAACAATTACCAGCCATGCCATAATTACTGACGAATATATTACGTCGGTGATTACATACAGACAGATTTACCGACGAATAATTATCCATCGGTATTTCACAGAGGGTTGGCAAACAATTACTACCGATGCCATAATTACCGACAGATAGGCCGTCGGTAATTACCGTTGAAATTGCAGATGGATTTATTTCGTCGGAAACTTTTTTTTTGGCGTGTGATTAGTACTTAAAAGTGCATTTTTATCAAGGTTTTATATCATCATTTTGCACTTGAAGTATCAATAACCCCTTAACTAGAGCATGTTTTATAATAACAGATCTGATAATATAAGATAGCTTTAATTTATGGTAAATGTTCATTTTAAATGCAGGCATATCTTACAATTCAAAGGATTGATTGATGTGATTAACTATTGAAAGTGAAAGGACAAAGAAACGGCTAAGATTAGAAAGGAGATGCCGATTCAATTCAAATTGGAACACTGTTCAGTTATTGGGTCATATCTGGAGCTGTAGATCTTGGATTTCAGCTTAATTTATATGGATGGAAAGCTAAGAAATAGGCCTACAAT
>Ga0325414_1009123_pt1 | contig 10465 bp, 3 predicted proteins | sample PopdelMetagenome_8_FD_206183 | JGI IMG/M metagenome (GOLD analysis project Ga0325414, IMG submission 206183) | Populus deltoides microbial communities from Bellville, Georgia, United States - Leaf-PdKOR-R3 | ecosystem: Host-associated > Plants > Phyllosphere > Phylloplane/Leaf | place: USA...
TAGTCTACGCCACTAATATTCATCTGTGGGGTTAATTGGGCCGAAAGTCGAGAGAGATTGATAGGGGACCTCGAACGAAAGGTTGAACTTTAAACAGTGTATGTTAAAGAAGGGGACGTCCCTACAAAAAGGTCTCCTTCAAATTCCAGTGAGAAACTAGATACCTTGACCGGCATTATGTTGTCAATAGAATTATCTTTTTAAATATATATAAAAAATATAAAGACGCTACTAATTTGTTTTTTAATACTAATGAATATCTTTTTAATTTGTTTTTTAATACTAATTTGTTTTTTAAAAACAGATCAACAATTAATTAGAAATCTAATGAATATTGGAATAATCCTTTTTAAATACTAAGATATTGATATATCAAAAACACTATTTTGTTTTTAATATTAAGACAATGATATATCAAATTGATATGAATCAATCATGACTACCATGCAAAACTTATGATCTAGATTATGAGAGTGTGATAATCCCATCAAAAGTAAAGCAAAAAAAATAATAGAAATTTCAATTTCCAATAAGCAAAAATATTAAAAGAAAAACATTTAAAAAAAATCAATTAAAAAACAAAAAAAAACTTGAATTAACCTGAAAAAACACACTAAATCCATGAATTTAGTCGTGAGAATGGGATTACCAACATAAGGCACTTTGAAAACATTTACAAATTATATCTCGAAATCAATTCATTGTTAAAAGACAAAATCAAATAAAAAACTATTTTAATAAAATATGATTTAATCCAAGTTAACCAAACAAACATGTAACTGAGGTTATGAGACCGAAATAATTTATTAAAAAGCAAAATGAAAAAAATTATGAAGCTTTTTAAAAAGTAAACCCATGGTTCAAGTTATGAAAGCGAGATTACTCTTTAAAAAGTAAATTGAAAAAAATACAAAGCCCATATCTCAACCATCTTATTATTGAATGATGAAATTGAAAATAAATAAAAGTAATTAATAATAATTCAAGTCATCTTAAGTTAACTCAACAAACGTGCAACTCGGGTCATGAAATTAAGATAACTTAATAGAAAGAAAATAAAAAAGATCACAAAGTTAAATTTCCAACAACTAAACTTGCAACATGAGTCGTGAGAATAAGACTACCCTATAAAAAGAAATTACAAAGTCTGACTCTAAATGGACTTGTTATTAAAGAACAAAATCATAAAAGAAACAATTTAAAAATACAAAAAAAAAAGCCAAGGTCAGTATGGGTTAACTCGGCAAACCTATTACCCACATTATGAGACCGGAATAACATAATAGAAAGCAAGTAAAAAAAAATATAAAACTCAATTCTCAACTAATTAAATGTTAAAGGTCAAAATTAAAATGTAAATGAATATTTCTACAAAAAAAGAGATGCAAACACAAAGAAAGAATAAAAAAAACAGGAGAAAAAACATGAAGGTCAATTCCTAATCAATCCAATATTAAAAGATGATTTAAAAAAAAGATCAAAAAATTAACTTGAGTTAACTCAAGTTAACATATCAAACATGCAACATCGGTCATGAAATTAGAATAACCTCGTAAAAAGCAAATAAAATTTTTTATGAAGTTTCATTTTCAAAATATCTAATGTTAAGGGTTGAAATCGAAAAAGAAAAAAAAATCTAAACTCATGAAACTGGAATATAACTCAACACAAAAAGATTAAAAAAAAATATAAAGCATAATTTTCAAAACAACCTAATATTAAAGAATAAAATTAAAAAAATTAAATTAAATTTTAAAATAATAATATTATTGAAAAGTGAAATTAAAACAAAAAAATTAAATAAGAAAAGAAAAACAACACAAAATATTATTTCAGTAAATAATATTATATGAGTGTAACTATAGTGAATTAACTATACCTTTAGTTACTTTTGTTAATAGAAAGTACAAATAAAAAAAAACTAAATACATGAGGTTGATATATAACTTAACATAAAGAAAAAAAAATTGTAAAACATAAGCCTCCAAACAACAATGAAATTATATATATATATATATTATGTGGTTTAAGGGTTAAAAAAAAACTAAGCAAGAAGAAAAGCAAAAAAAATATATGAATAGTATTTTGTGATGGTAACTATAATGAATTAGTTAAACCCTTTAACTATTTTTGTTAGTTGAAGATTTAATTATTTTTATTAAATGAAAGTTGAAATTGTAAAAAAAAAATTAAATATATGAAAATGATAAATGACTCATTATAAAAAAATAAAAGAATTATAAAGTATAACTTATAAAATAATTTAATATTAAAGAATAAAGTAAAAAATAAAAAATTATAACACTGAAGTCTGAAATCTTTTTTTTTTTAAAAAAAAAACCCCAAAATACTACAACTGCAGACAAAACAGAGAGGATAGAACTGAAGATGGGTTCTCATCCCTACTAGCTCTACTGACCCCACCAGAAATCCCTTGACATGATTGGCAGCCAATTAGAACACCGAAAATGGGATGATTCCTTACAAACTCAACCAATTAAAATTCAGATAAGGAATTGTTGAGGTCCAAAAGTGCAAATAGCTTTCAACGTGGAGAACTCCTCAAGAGTGCATCCAAAAATAAATAAAGAAAGCCCACTGCTGCTAATCGGACCGCAAAAGCGCTCCTTGCGGGTCACACCCCCTATATACTCGAATTATCGAGCCACTGTAAGGTACAGGAACTCAGAAAACACATCACCAAAAAAATAATAATTAAAAGACAAGTCCCAAAGACCCAATAATTTCTGGGAATCCTTTTGCTCGATTCTCAAGCTTTTATCGTTTTGATTTTCTCGCTCTCACTTGTTTTTGGCTTCAAATTTTGTTTCTTGAATAAAACCACAACAGCTTCATGATTTGTAACAAAAGTTCGGCCAACGCTGTTGGTGGCAAAACTGCTAGAGCTTGTGATAGTTGTATAAAAAAGCGTGCAAGATGGTACTGTGCAGCTGATGATGCGTTTCTTTGCCAAGCCTGTGACTCTTCAGTCCACTCTGCGAACCCATTAGCACGTAGACATGAAAGGGTTCGCTTAAAGACTGCATCACTTAAATCTTTGGACCTATGTTCAAAGGAGAATTCCGTGCCCTCATGGCATGGAGGGTTCACTAGAAAAGCCAGGACACCAAGACATGGCAAGCCAGTGTCTCAATCAAAAATTGCAGAAACGATAAGGAATATTCCAATTCCACTCGTGCCAGAAGTGGGTTCAGATGAAATATCGCATGAAGATAATGAAGAAGAACATCTACTTTATAGGGTTCCAATCTTTGACCCTTTTGTTGCTGATTTATGTGCTTCAACAACAATCTCAAATGAAGCAGGCGCAATAGTGCCAGCTGGTGGTAATGATGGTACTGATCAAAGAGTTGCTGATTCTAATGGAGTCGAATCAAAGATTTTGATAGGTGCTATTGAAAGGAGAGATGTTGAGAGTTTGCCTGGATTTCTTCCATCTGATATGGATCTTGCAGAGTTTGCAGCTGATATGGAGAGTTTGCTTGGCAGGGGTCTTGAAAATGAGTCTTTCGGGATGGAAGAGCTGGGACTTATGGATTGTAAAGAAGAAAAGGAGTTCGAGGTGAAAGGGTTTCCATTATGGAACGGAAAGGTGAAGGTTGAAGATGAAGAGGATGCAAGCGTGGAAAGAAAAGCTGTTAGGAAATGTCATGCTGGTATTGAGACTGATATGGCAAAAGACCCGATTTTTGAGTTGAGCTTTGACTATAACTCTTCTGCAACTTGTGGAGAGGAAGATGATCAGAAGGTAGGGATTGAAGAGGGAGACTTGAAGAACACCAGGGGAGAATACGAAGATGATGATGGTGCAAAGAGGAAGATACTGCTGAGTCTGGATTATGAGGCTGTCATGACCGCTTGGGCAAGCCAAGGGTCTCCTTGGACCAATGGTAACAGGCCAGATTTCGACCCTGATGAATGTTGGCCTGACTGCATGGTAGGTTTTGTTTTTTTTTTTTTCCCATTGCTGGTAATTTGTTTTATTTTTAAACCACTAGAATACTAAAATAGAATTTCGCGATTCAACATCGGTGTGTGTTTTGTACATAATTTAATTACAAATTCTGTAGTTACTTCTCATTTTCCTTTTTCTGGACAAATAAAAGAGGGAGAATATATTGTTTCGGAGAAATTATTACATGAATTCAGCTTTACCTATTTGGACTATATATGAATCAACTAATCATATTACGTGACACAATCGTTTTTCTCTGTTCTCTTTTACCAAAAAAAAAAAAAGTTCTTATTCTATAATCACGGTTATTGTTTGTTTATCTGAAAGTTCATGATGTAAATTTCTACGATAATAAGAGCATGTTTGGAAATGAGGCTGCGGCTGTGTTCTCAAAAAATTTTAATTTTTTTGTTAAAATTTAATATAATTTATATATTTTAGATTGTTTTGATGTGTTAATGTCAAAAATAATTTTTAAAAAATAAAAAAAATCATTTACATGTATTTTGACACAAAAAGTTATTTAAAAAGCACCCATAACCATACTACCAAACACGTACTTAGTACCTGATGTATGAGTGGCGAACCGAATTTGCCTAATAAGTTAGTGGTTTCAATGTCTCGTTTATCTGCCATTTTCTCTGACTTGCTTGCGTAATGGGATTTGAACTTTGAACTACTTGACGAGTTGATGATTGACTCCAATTGTAATATCGTCACTTCCAGGGTATTTGTGGAGCCCAACTTCATCATCCTTATGGAGATATGATCAGTGGACTAGTGGCACAACCTGCAATGGTGGATGGAGGGCGAGAGGCAAGAGTATCCAGGTATAGAGAGAAGCGGAGAACAAGATTGTTCTCCAAGAAAATAAGATACGAGGTCAGGAAATTGAATGCAGAGAAGAGGCCGAGGATGAAAGGGAGATTTGTTAAGAGGACAACCTTAGCAGGAAAATAAATATGGACTGCTCTAGCGAGGTTCCAGTTTGCTTGCACCAAGCGGTGCGATCGACGCTGACATGCACATTACATAGGAGCTCTGATTGAGGGTCTTCGCAGATTTAGTAAATAATAAGTTTTTGTGCTGTAGTAGAGCATTGGCAAATGGTAACTTTGTATAGGTACACCCCTCCTTCCTGCTAACTTTTGCTGCGCAGAGGAAAAATTTTTCAGTCATTATGAGAACTTTTCTCGACTTGATTTTTTTCTTTTTGAAGGATCCACGTCAAGATGGCGACGGGTTTTTGGCCACCTGTGTTGTTCATCATGGATGTCGATTTTCGAAATGCTAGTCTCTTTTCTCAAAAAAACTTTTAAAATCTACTCTCTAGCGTTTACAGGTTTACAGTCTGAGCATCACAGAGGTATTTTTTCCATTGAAAAATTATACAATGGGCAAGTTTGGTTTTTTTTTAACAATAAAAATGTATTTTGGAAGTATTAGACTCAACTCTGCCAGGCCCATGTGCTAGGCTTTGAACTTCTTGACGTTAAATTTTGAATGGGACTAGAGTGAGATTGGCTCCTGTATCAAGGTGGTGTCTGGTTCCAATATCTAACTATACTTTTAAAAATATTTTAAATTGTCTTAAGATTTAAATTATTATTTTATATTTTAAAATATTTTTAATATACTAATATTAAAAATAAAAAATTATTTTAATATATTTTCAAATAAAAAATAATTTAAAAAACAACTCCTCACTACTCTCAATTATACTCTCAATTATGCTCATGTAGGTATGCCTTCGGCAGGTGCGCTTGGCCTACATGGCCTCCATACAGACAGACAGAGAGAGACCTGGTGCTCGGTTGTTTTATGGGTAGCATCTTTGCAGTACAAAATATGACTCGTCATAAGTTAATGTATGGTCCCTTACACTCTGGCATCCCTTTTTACTCAACAGTGAAAGGCAATTATAAGCTTTCGACAAGCGCGCATATATATATATATAAAACAAGGACCCAGTATCCTCCTTCGTACTAGGGAACGTCTGACAGCTAGAGAGTGTTTGGCTGTGTGTTTTAATATTTGTTTTGTTAAGTTTTAATATTTGTTTTTTTGATAAAATTGAGTGTGGTTTGTATTTTTTGAATCGTTTTGATATGCTGATGTTAAAAATAATTTTTAAAAAATAAAAAAATTATTAACATGTATTTCAGCATGAAAAGCTATTTAAAAAGAAATCGCTACCACACTGCCAAACACACTCTTAGTTGTTATATTTTTAATTATAATAATTTAAATCTCAAATAAAGATTTATTTTTCAATTAGTTACTCTTTCAAATTGTGATGTGTAATCTAACAAATTTTTGCGTGTGAATTGTTATGACACTGATTCGTATTTTATGTTTGAAAAGATAAATTGATAAAAAAATAAATTAACTAAAGATTGACTTCATTCGAGACTTAAATTGACATAATTAGAGATGTCAAGTGTAATTGGAAACTTATTTTGTTATATAAGGACAAATTTAACTCTCTCTTTTTTCCCGATTAACCATATATGCTTGGTATATTTTTCTAGGCAATTAAATCAAACATAAGTTAAGACTATCTAAATAGTTGGCCTGTGCTGTGCTGCAGGACAAGTTTTTTTTTTAATGCAAACAAAATTATATAGTTATTATTAATGTATTTTCTAAAACAAAGATTAGATTTAATCATAAACTAAAAAATATGATGCATATTTGATAACATCTTTTTTAATTATTAATATGATGACATATTAAATAGTATTTTTCTAAAAATATTGAGACTGTGACATATTGACTCGATCCAAGTTAACATATTAAAAGAAATTATAAGTCAAATAAAAAAAATATTCAATTACAAAAAATCCAAAAAATAAACACAATCAATTAAGGTCAATCTATCAAACATGCAACTTATATCATGAGATTGGAATAATCTCATATAAATCAAATAAAAAAAATTATGAAGTTCAATTTCTAACCAACTAAATATTGAATGATAAAATAAAAAAATTAAGCAGAAAAAAAAACAACTCGGATTGATCTGTTAAACTTGCAACACGAGTCATGAGATCATGATAAATTCATAGAAAATAAATCATAATTTTTTTATGAAGCCCCACTTTCAAAAAGTCTAAATGTTGAAAGTTGAAAACTAAAAAAAAAAAAAACATTAAATCCATGAGACGAAGCCTAATTTCTATCTAACAAAATACTGAAGAATGAAATAAAAAAAATCAATTAAAAATAGCAGCAAAAAAAAAACAGGTCAAATAAGTTTAACATGTTAAACCAGTAACCTGAATCATGTGAACAAGATAAATTTATAGAAAATAAATTGAAAAACCTGCAAAAAAACTCGAGTTTACTTAAAAAAACTTATTAAACACGTGACTTGAATAATAAGATAAAGATAAATTCATATAAAGCAAATGAAAAAAAAAATATGATGCTCCATTTATAACAAGTATAAATATTGAAAGTTGAAATCAATAAAAAAAAACCCAACAAGGAAAAAACAATCTTCATCAACTCGAGTTAACCTGTTGAACTCGCGGCATGGGTCATAAGCCAGATAAATTTATTGAAAGCAAATAAAAAAAATCAAGAATCTTCACCTTCAACAAATAATCTAATCTTAAAAGTTGAAATAATAAAAAGAAAAACTAAATACACGAGACAAAGCATAATTTTTAATTAATCAAATATTAAATTATAAAATCAAATAAAAACTCACTCTATAAAACAAAATTGAGATGAAAATCAACCAAATTTTGTCTGCACACAAAATAATTTAAACATCCGAAAAAAAATCTAAACTCAGAAACCATTAGTAAGCATTCAGTTTATGCTAAAATTGAACTTAAACTTATTTACCCATCTATTTCAATTAGATTTTGATGTCTACATATTTACTACATTGAGAGCTTTATTTTATTGTTTTAGTTTTTGTTATTAAAGATAAGTTTTCTATACAGAAATTTCCACTTTCTTCTCTGACTCTTCTTATTCTCCTCTTTTTTTTTTTTTCTTTTTTTTCATATTATTATTTTTATATTTTTTTTAAAAGCAAATCTAACGATAAAAAATCATTGGCCATAATTGAACAGTGAAGAACATATTTTGAAAATCTAAAAAGTTTGAAAGGGTGAAAATTTCAAATGTTTGTAAGGATAAATTTGAGGTGAAATTTGATGATATTTTTCTATTTATGTCTCTATTTTCCGTGCCCTCTTATATAAAAAGATTTTTTTTAAAAATAACATATAAAAAATTTAACAAACTAGCATGCATAGTTGAAAACAAATAGTCAACACACGTTAAGTGGTTGCATCAGTAAACCCTATTGAATTTTAATTGGTTATGCTGACGAGAAGAACACAATCACTATATATGTCGGTGCAACTTGATAAAATACAAAAAAATTAAAAAAAAAAATTTAAAGGGCTGAGCTAATCCTTTCAAGACGTTTCTTCAATATTTTTCTTCTTTTGAGGGTTGCATTGATTCATCCATAGGCACAACCTTTTATTTTATTTTTATATTTTTATAAACACAACCACTTAAAGTTGCTGACTATTTATTTTAGATTGTCAGGCATCAACTTCAGCAACCACTTTTTCTGCAAAAATATCAGATACAATAAAATCAATCTCGAAGTTTACCAGATGACCACCGAATACAGTACAGTAATAGAATCTGTCTCTATACAAGCTTGTACAAATTTGCATCGGGTCACGACAATTAAAGATTTTAATTTTGCCTTTGATTAGACCAATGCCACATTTAACGGCCACGAAAAAAAGAATCAGAGAATAAAAAACGCTTGTTATGGGATGTTAATTTCAAGGGCAGAACTTTCTCTTCGTTGAATTAAAATGAGCACCAAATGTATGTGTGTGGCGTAAATTATTATCTGGAAAGGACACCTAACACCCAAGCTGTGAAAAGCAGATGAGTTCTGGGGACCATGGATTCTATCAATTTAAGGGCAAACTCGTGTCATATCATGTCATTCCACTCTGTTGGCACTTGGCGTGATTAACGATAGCCTAGTCCCTAGATAGCTGCAATTGTTTCACTTTCATCTGGGTAGTCAAATTTTTGAGCAGTCAGTACCCTGAGGTTATGAAATGGTCCTTGCCTTTATATCTGCAATTCTTTGTTGAAGGAGGAACAAATATGTTTTGAACCTCGAATTCAATAAACCAGTAAGGAAAAACAATGTAAAAGATAGATTATGACTAAAGAAACCAGAGTTAAAGCAGAACATTAATGGAACCGATCTTGGCAAACCAGCACAAATTCGTACGGCTTTCTTTTTTTGTAATTAAAGATTGAATACAATCATTGGGAATTAATAAATACACAATAACGCTCCACTAATCCTCTTTCATTTTAACAAAATTAAGAAGCCGAAACAATCAGACCACCAAGCATTGATCTCCACTGGTTCGGACAGTAGCAAACAGTTCGACGAGGATATATATTAGCAGTTTAGCACTCACCAAATGTCAATGTCATTTTCCCCCTTCATTTCTCTACCTTTCACTCTAACCTCTATGTCAGTGCGAGACAAACTTTTCGAGAAGAGCTTGGTAGGTTTGCGGTTGTGCCCCTTTTAGGATGTGGCACGCCAACATGATTTACAGGATCATGATTATTCAAATAGAGCTCCTTTTTCTCAGTATTCATTTGTTCTTCGTGGAGTCCATCATCAATTTCCACAACTTCACCGCCCAATCCCCCCGCAGATTCAGAGTCCTCTTCCATCTTGTCATCGCCATGAAACGCCATCGTCGTTTCGACTGATCCTTTGCCTCTGTCCGTTGCTGTATTTTGTGTCTATTTTCCTACTGATCTATGCTTGTTGCTCTGATATAGATTATTGAAAACACTAAATCCAAGCTCTAATACTAATGGTTGGAAATAAAGTATTTGGATCAACCTTCTAAACTTTATTGATTAATTTATCTTCTCACCAATAAACTTATCTAACATGCTTATTATTCTTAACGCATTAATCTAATTATCTAATTAAACAAAGATTATAATAAACTAATCTAACACAAAAAAATTTTCAAGGATTCCTACCTGCACTAGAATTATAACTAATATCTAACACGAGCAAGCTTCCATATAAGAGTAGTAGAGATGTTCGTAATTATCAGTCAATGACTGGTGGTGAAGGGGTTTGAAACCTACAAAACAAATCTCCTTCATAAGTTGTGGAAAATTTCATAGTGGCAATACTAGGAAGTTAAGTAAATCTTTATGTGCATGTATATGTGTTACAAAGAGGGTATAATAAGTATTTAAAGGTTGAAGAAGAATAACTTGCGAGCTTAGAGATCGAAACTCTTTATCTAAATTAAGTTCATGAGCGTTTGTAAACCTATGAGTTAGACTAAGCGCCCCTACAAGATGTCTACGCTTTTTCCCAGAGCTTGAAGGGAAAAGTGCAATCGAGTCCCAGGCAATAGATGCTCTTGGGAAACAGTGGTCCTTTAA
>Ga0325414_1009124_pt1 | contig 10464 bp, 9 predicted proteins | sample PopdelMetagenome_8_FD_206183 | JGI IMG/M metagenome (GOLD analysis project Ga0325414, IMG submission 206183) | Populus deltoides microbial communities from Bellville, Georgia, United States - Leaf-PdKOR-R3 | ecosystem: Host-associated > Plants > Phyllosphere > Phylloplane/Leaf | place: USA...
TAACATGTGCATCATTGCATAGTTTTTTTTTTCCTTTAATTATATTCAATCAATTTAATTTGTGTCTCTATTTCTATTATTATTTGCTATAATAAAAATATTATTTTAATAAATAAATTTAGCAAACACAACGAGTAAATGCTTTGTCTAAATTGCGAGATTAAATATCTTGATCTATATCTGTTTTTTAATATTTTTATTTTTATTTCTAGGTATTGTTCATGTTTTTTTTCTATTTATTAATACATATAATTTTTAATTTATTTGATTAAATGTATGTATAACTTTTTTTTTTTCAATTATTTTTATAAATATAAAAACATGTTGAAAAAGGCATGTGTATACCATTTTTTTTAAATATCTAAGTTACAGCGAAACGCGGGTGAAATGTTTAATTTATACCGAATCTTATTTTTTCAAAAGAGGTTGTATCCAGTCATTTCATCAAATAAATCTCTAAATCGAAGTAATTTTAACTTATTCTTACCATAAGTTGCTTATGAAAAACAAATTATGAATCAAGATAAGAAAAAAAATCATCTGAATCATTGGCTTATGTCGTATATGATATGATAGTCACATTATGGTGTGTTAAGACTTCTTGAAGGTTGGATAAGCTCGAGGGGGATGATTCCGTTCTACCACCTGAATTCACCTGTGTTGTATGACCTCTGGACAATATCAATTGTTCGACATGGTCCCTCCTTGGTGCCTGAACAAAATTGCTCTCCTTGATGTTGTCCCAGATGGAATAAGAATCTTTCATTTTCAAGAAAAAGATTTCAATCACTTTTTCATATTCGATATTTTGTCAACTCTTAAAAATAAAAATTAACAAAGAGATTTCCCGCTCTTTGCTCGTGCTTGTTGCTAGTCTATAATTTGAGTGAAACAGCCTCCTATCTGCTCTTGACACCCTTTGCCGCGGGGTTCATCTGGGTTCGCGGGCTTTCCAGTCAATGAACAGTGATTTGTTCATCTCATTCTCTTTTAGGTGTTTATAAGTAGTTATAAATTTCTGTATTTTGATTCTATAGTTAAATTTTTTTATCCTGTTATTTCCAAACATTTTAAGAAAAGCCCTAACTATTAATTATTTTGATGAAAGATAATAGCGTGACCTTTTCAAATTATTTTACTGAGTTCTTAAGGATATTGTAGGAGGATGACATTTTAAATGGAAAGAACGAGAGAGAAAAAATCCGAGAAGTTGCTAATGAGGTTCGATTTTAATAAATAACTATTAAACTGTTTTGTTATGGACCATATTGTAAATTTTCAACCGAAATATTTATCAAGCAGAATCCGCACCGGTCATCGCACAATCAGAGCTGCTTAATTCCCCAACAACCGGTAAATCCTACCCCTCATCTTACCGCGCTCCAAACCCAAAACCACGTTGATAGATTTCCCAGACGGCTAGCCTCCCTCCAGTAGAGAGCTGTAGAAAATTGATGCCACATATATATCATAGTGTTCCTTCTCTCTACCGCGACACCGCACCATACCTTATATGCGTAACAACAACAGCGGCAGCAGATGCAGCTGCTGTGATTAATCATTTAATCAAATTATTATTTTTCGATTCCGATCGTGTTAGGGATTGTGGATATCCCTGCTTCAAATGGATAATTACGGTTTTCATGATGGTAATATCTATAATCTGCTAGAGAGCAGATACCTCGATGTTCGTCCTGTAATTTTTCTCCACTCTCTCTCCCATTTAATACTCGCCTAATTTTTACTCTGGATCGAATTTTCCTCTTTCCGTTCTAGTTAACGTCTAGTTTTTCTCCTGGCCACGATTGTACATTTTTTTTTTTGTATAATTATTTGAAGTTTAATGCCTAATTACACTGAGGAGTTGAAGTATAGCTGCAAATGTCTTTGTTGTTGTTGTTTTGTTTTTAGGATGTTGATCGCAGTTTACAAATGCATTCCTCATTGATACGGAGACTCTCCCAAGAAAGAGAATTGGAGGTTAGTATGGATTTCGATTTTTTTTTTCTTTTTTCACCCATAGAAGCTTTTTCTTGAAAGTACAAGGTTTGTTGATCATATTGCCTGAATATATACTTATTGATCGATGTACTAAAGAATGACCGCTGAAGTGGCTAAGAAATGATTACCAGTTGCCATGTGCATCCCGTTCAATGATTGACTTTTATTTGCCAGTTGATTGAATGATGGAATTTGTAGGATACCTTGAGTAAAGCTATTTTTCCTCAAGGCGGCATAAGTATTTTTAGATTTTACAGATTGCTTGTCTGAAACTCTCTCTCTTTCTAACAGGGGCATCAGGGTTGTGTCAATTCCATAGCCTGGATGCATCAGGGTTGTCTCAATTCCATAGCCTGGAATTCTAAAGGTTCACTCTTGATTTCTGGATCAGATGACATACGGGTATGATACCTATGTGTATTATCGGAGATTATATAGTGTTTCATGTGTAGGACAAACAATTGGATGAAATAAAAAGATTAGTTGATTTGTCTTGTGGACTTATGTTTAGTGTCAGCTTTTGCTTTTCAAGTTTTCGTATGTTGCAGTTTGAGTGATTTGAGTTCTTGTGATTTGGAAGATTGCAGACCTCGTAGAAGGGAGGTCCACCTCTATGCTTCTGAATGAATATGTTGTGTGATTGGGTTTGATTGGCCGGAAAAAAAGTGGGATGAGGTTGAAGAAAATGGATAGAATGGAAACCGTCTCATGTGTGACATTACTTTAGAGCTTTGAACTGTATTGACAGACAAATTTGATGCACTAAAGGAGAGGGTGATTGCTGCATGCGTGCGCACACACTGAGAGAGACATTTGTGCATATTGAAAGAGGACAATCCATCATGCTTCAAATTATGCAGGTGAATATTTGGAGCTAAACTGGTCGAAAGCTTTTGCTTTCTATAGATACTGGGCATTCTGCAAATATATTCTGCACTAAATTTGTTCCTGAAACATCTGACGAGCTTGTGGTTTCTGGAGCTGGAGATGCAGAAGTAATGCTCTGATGAATTGAATTTTTTAAAGTTGATGCTCTTTTCTCTGGTTAATTTTTTTGGTTACATGCTCTCACCTTTTTTAATTTCAGGTTTGCTTATTTAATTTTTCTCACTTAAGTGGGAGGGGTCCTGATGATAATTCTATTGCTCCATCAGCATTGTATCAATGTCATACAAGAAGAGTGAAAACATTAGCTGTAAGATCTCATTGTATGGATGACCTAGTCAACTTGTTTGCTCTGTGTGTGTGTGAACACGCGTGTTTGTGTATTTGTTTTCAGCAGTGGGTAGCTGTGGGTCTCTTTGGGGCTCCAAAACTAGCCCTTCACTTGTTTCATAGACATGAAAAAAGAAATTCAATTTTTTTTGATTGTTTGGTTTGGTGAAGTTTTCCATTTGTCTTATTGCTGTAGCCTTCCTGTAATCACAATCTTGACGTCCTTTGCAGGTTGAAGTTGGAAACCCTAATGTGGTCTGGAGTGCAAGTGAAGATGGAACACTTAGACAGCATGATTTTCAGGAGGGTGCTTCATGTCCACCAGGAGGATCTTATCCCCATGAATGTCGCAATATTCTGGTGAGTTTCAGGAGATCTGTGAATTATTCTCTATGTCTTGAATTTAGTATTTCTGCTGTATTGAAGTTTTCATTGCAATACTTTAGATTTTTTTTTTATAAATGAAATGCTGTTTGTTTATTGTTGATTGTCTGTGAGTGGTTATTGCTATTAGTTATGTATCCTGCCACCAATAACCATGAGAGAGGTGTCATCTTCCAATACTTGAGACGTAAAAAAAATTTAAATTAAAAGAAAGGTAAAAAAAAAAAATGAAGATACTTCCAGTCATTTTTTCCATTCAATAAATCTATATGCAGCAGTGTAGGCATTTGGATTATCAGCTTGAAGGTGTACAATACTTGTCAGGTGTGGCGATGATGACTGACCAGAAGTTTGCCCAGCATGCATGTGGAGCTAACAGTTTAAAGTTCAGAATATCTCAATATCTATTCTTTTCTTCATGTTGGAAACACTGCACGTTAATATGTTTAGCTCAACTTGAGCCATGTTATTTAAACTGGGATTTAGTCTATAACCTACTATTAATTAGTTTGAACACCAACAACAGGTACGGTGCTTATGATTACAAGGTATAGAGGCCATTTGTGTTCCTTGGCCTTTAGTTTAATGCGGTTAAAACATTCACAAAAATATTTATGATGTTTGCTTACATTTTTTATTCTGGAGTGCTTGTTTGTGAAAATTTTCTTCTCATCAAGCTATTATACTTGAACATAATTGTTTTTCACATTCAGTATGTGACGACAGCTTGATTTGCAGTCTGGAGCAAAAAGATCGTTAGCTGATCCTCCAAAACAAACCCTTGCTCTGAAATCTTGTGACATCAGTACCAGTCGACCTCATTTACTCCTGGTTGGTGGGAGGTCTGAGTCTGATGTCATCTGAGTTTACTTTTCCTACTCTTTTTTCCCTCTGTAATCATCATTGTTTTAACTGTTTTCCCTTGGAATGTCTTCAGTGATGCCTTTGCTCGATTATATGATAGAAGGATGCTGCCTCCACTGACTTCCCATAGGAAAAGGATGAACCCGCCTCCTTGTGCTAACTATTTCTGCCCAATGCATCTTTCTGAGCATGTCAGTTCATATGTTGCTACTCGCTGCTTAATTATTTGATCTGATTGTAAACTGAACCATCATTTATTTTGGATAAGAAAAAAAAAGATGATATAATTTGTTCTATTTGCTTAGGTTACCGTATTAGGTAATGAAGATAGAATTACTTCATATCATCCTCAAATCCTTGTAAACATGCTGTTGGTCCAATATCATCTTGTTGTCAATTTCTTTTTATTTTACAGCTTGTTTCTACCATCATTCTATCCTCTCAAAGAAAAAAGAATTATGTAACTAGAATTTATATGAAGTGAGTGTACTGTTTAGAAGGTCCAACTTGGTCTCATTTTCTTTTCAGGGAGTTCAAGCTTGCACCTTACTCATGTTACATTTAGTCCAAATGGGGATGAGGTTCTCCTCAGTTATAGTGGAGAGCATGTATATTTAATGAATGTGAATTATAGGCTTCGTCGCCTTGTAAGCCTGGCTTTATTCCTGTTAAGTGTGCTATTTTTATAACTTGACTTGGTGTTGGAAGTGTTTGTACTATGAAGTTTCTGGTGTGGATTTTGAAGTCAAAACAATACTAGCTTCAGATATGATCTACATTTGATAGATGGTGGTCGTGATTTGTGTACTGAACTATCTATGTTGTTAATCTTTTGTTTGTTGTTTTACTTGAATTTTTGTGAAATTCTTAGTTAACAACTGGTACACATTGATTGTTCAATGTCTAAAGTTATTGCGATCTGCAGCTGGGGGGACTTCTGTTCGATATACTATGGGAGATGCTTCAAAATTGATGACAATCGGCCCTACATACACTCAATGGTCTAGAGCTGCAACCACTATCATCTCGTGTATTCAAATGTCGTGCTCCTCCCAAAACCAATTGATATGAAGCAGAGATATGTCGGTCTCTGTAATGTTGGTACTGATATAAACAGGCTAGTTTTCTTGGGCAAAGAGGTTGGTTTCTTATATATCTCCTACTCTTTCTTAGCACGTAGGATGTAAATCAGCTTTGATTGCCTTTACTTTTGAATGTTGAATAAAGTTAGCAATTATAATTTGTGATTCATATCGTTTCATTGATATCGGATAGCTTCCATGGATGTAGAATACCACCATTGCCTCGTCAATGGGGCTCTATTTGACTATAATGAAAATGATACATTAAAAGATTCCAGGTCTTGACTGTTATGTTACTGAGTCTTGACATGTTTTAGTAGTTTTGTTGACTGTGTACCATTGACTCACGTTTTGCAGCAGACTTGGGATATTTGAGGTGTTAGTCTTAAGTTATAGTTGGAATGAATCATCTTTACTAATTTTAAATTGATTGAATGTCTTCCTCTGATGGTTAGGTTGTTGTATACTAGTTTGCTGGAAAAATAGGACCAGTGAGGACTTAAGGTGTTTGTGATAGTCATAGTTTTTATGATGCTAATTGACGGAATATCTGTAGCCCCAGGTCAGGTGATATGCTTGGTTTCTATAAATGTAATCAATCAGCTACCAGTAAAAGTGGCTTCTGATCCTGTGTCCATTACTCCATTACCTGAGATAATCCTTAAAACTTCTGTATGTGTTTGTAGGTGATAGTTACTGGGGAATGCCTTACGTGTTAGGTTTGAAGAATGCTGTGACCCCTTTCTCCTGGAAAAGTTAATCCGTCATCCTGCCATTGTTCTTAGGGGCTCTCTAGTTCTGTGTGTCCAGACAGGTAATTACTGATGTTAGGCAGTTGTGGTATCTGGTTCCAGTGGTTTTAAGAAAGAAGGAATTGAAATAAACAAGCACCATACTACATGCTGAGGTCCCTATCCTTGTGTATTTAAGCAATTGGATATATACATTCGCAACACTGTGGTGTTTATTCTCTTTGAAAAAGGCATAGGACACAGAAATTAAATTCAGCTTGGATCAACTTGTCTATATAGCCTCTTTCTGCTTGCCTTTGACATGTGAGAAAGAACAAATTCTACGATGGTAAACAGGAATTTGGACAATCAATAGGGGACAAATGAGAGTAGAAAGGAAGTCAAAAACATTTCATGAAGAGGAAGAATATCTCAACTAAACATAAAAACAAATCTAAGGAAATTAGAAAGACAAACACTTTAGAGGAGAAGAGTATACAACATATCAGGCAAATTGATTGAATGTTCTCCATCAACATATCAGCACCAATGAATTATATTCTGGACACTGCATGCATCATAGATTTGTTGGTGTGCCTTAATTATTGTTAATGCACCTTGAGTTTTTCTAGATTTTTTTCAAATGTTGCAAGCGAGATCAGGTCCACAATTAGCTTTCCTGTGGATTGTGGTCAATAATGCTTTTTAGTTTCTGATTATTGATTTGCAGGTGATTACGTGGCCAGTGGAAGTGATGATGGTAGATGGTTTGTTTGGGAGAAGTAAACTGGTAGATTGATAAAAATGCTTCTTGGAGATGAAGCTGGTAGCTTTCTTTCTCCATGCGACTCTGTATGGTTTTTGCTTAGATTCACTAGTCTCTTCCTTGTTATATTTGATTTATTCTTCTTCTGCTTCACAGTTGTGAACTGTGTCCAGTGTCATCCATTTGATTGTGTTGTGGCAACCAGTGGGATTGATAGCACCATAAAGGTTGGTTTGATGGATTTGATTTTTGTGCATCTATTATTGTTTGGTTTTCTGATCTTGCAACATGGTTCTAGATCTGGACTCCAAGTGCTTCAGTTCCATCAATTGTGGCTGGGGGAGCAGCCGGACCAGAAATTTCTGATGTGTTGGAAGCCATGGAAAGCAACCAACGAAGGTTATGCCATAATCGTGAAGCTATCCTGTAAGACTACGAGTCCTTGGTTGTCCACAGAATTTACATATTATTCTGTGAATTGTGTTTTGCCACCCTTAGAAGTCCACTAAACGTTAAATCCATGAGCCTTTTCAATGTGAACCGAAACTGGATATAAGAGTTTGATTTTTCAGGAAGTTCAGTTATACAATTTCAGTCTGGGTTTTATGCTCTTCTTCACCTCACTTAATTTTTATTTGCTGAATTTCCGGATGCTGCCCTTGCACACAATACAGCTCAATTCAATGAAGTTTCAGGGTTGGTTATCTCGAGTAAACAATTTGTGGACTTGCTGAATTTGAAGTCCAGTTCTACAATTTCATGTCTGGGTTTCATGCTCTACCTCTCTTTGGTTTTATTTGCTGAATTTCTGGATGCTGCACTCGCACACAATACAGATCAATTCAACAAAGTCTCTGTCTTGAGTATACAATTTCCGGACTTCCTGAATTTGAAGTCCTGTTACACAATTTCATATCTGGGTTTTATGCTCTTCTTCACTTCACTTTGGTTTTATTTACTGAATTTATGGATGCTGCACTTGCACACAATACAGCTCAATTCAATAAAGTCTCTTCTGTCAGCACAATGTATTGTCCTTTTTTGGACCATATATCTGTTCCTCCAATATTCTTTTTTGGACCCATTCTATCGGCACAATCTATTGTCCTTTCTATTTTTCATGCTTGTGTCTCCTCCATCTAGAAGAAGTAAAGTAGTCACAAGGATAAATGCTTATCTAGCACCCCCTTTTCTTCCCATCGCACCCATGCACATATTCTAAGCCATGGATTTAATGATTGTTTTCCTAAGAATTTCTTCAATCCAAGTGACTTGTTATGTTTACAAGGTTCCATGTTGTTAGTTGCAGCCCCTTTGAGCTTCTAGAGCGGTTTCGGATGCATGAATTCACTGAAGGAACTTTGCACCCTTTTGAGTGTGCTCAGAGCTAATCGGGCCTGTGCTGTTGAGCCTACAGTTAAGTATATGCATTCATTCATGAGAGTATGACTTAAATATTCATACTCTTATGTGTAAGTATCTACTATAATCATATTTTGATTTGCAGTTTATACCATTGTCTTTTTTTTTCTTTTTTTTTTTACTATTATTATTATAGCTTCTGTGGCTGAAACACGTAGTCGATATGAAGGTTTGTTGCTTCAACACATTGAAACCGTTGTTAGCTGGCAGACTATAATTCTTAGAGCGAGAGAGAATAATACAGACATAAAAGTTATGCCACTTGCACGAACCCAAAACTATCACCAAAGGAAATTTTTTGCTGAAATGAAAGCCCTATCCACAATTATTTATTCCATTTCTATGATTGTTTTCTTCACTTAAACCCTTTTACATTGTGTACCATATTTTAATATTTTTTTAGAGAGAAGTTGTTTTGCATGTTTAATTTGGATTATGAAAAGCATAGCAGATCAAATTAAATGAAAGTTATGCACAATGGAAACATGATGAAGGAGCATAAAAAATTGAAGTTACCTTTGTTATTTGGATTCAAAAGCAAGGATTGTATGGGTCACAAGGTCTTCAGTTGCAGCAAAAGGTTGGATCTGTTCGGGACCTGAGTTATTGCCAGTTGCTCGAACCCAAAACTATCACCAAAGGAAATTATATCTTTGAACTTCCTGATTTTTCTAATCATAATGTTGCAGATTACCTGCTGAAGTTCAAGTGGAGCCTTTCTCCTTGAGCGAGAATATAAAGGCGAAGGTGTCTGCAACATAATTTGTGCAGGAAATTAGTTGGCCATGTAAGCTGTAAAGCCTGATGTGGGTTCCCATGTCTTAATAAAGCGTCGTCAGTGTTAAATTATATCTAGAGCTGTACTGTTGCTATGAAGGTAACTGCTTTCACCTCGTAATTTTTTAGAGGATTCTGTTTATTGCTGTATTTAATGAAAAAAATCCTGTATAGAATTGATGGAAATATTTTCCATAGTGTAAATGCAGATAATTTTACTTTTAAATAAGTTTGAATTACTGAATTCTGCATTGTGTAGGAAATTATAGTGCGCTTTAAGAGATCAGTCAACTCTGGTTTCATGCTGGGGAATGTTGATATCATACCTGTGAAGCATCCTCTGGTATTGGAGAATTGCTAGTTATTTGATTTGCATTAAAAAAATTTATAAGCGTAAAACGAATTGGTAACCATGTGTAAATAAATGAAAAAAGAAAATAACTAATGATAACTAAAAGTAAAATTAGAAAAATCAAGAAATTGATATTTGATCCAGTAACATGTGATATATATCTGATTGTATTTATTAAATTTGAATTAATTTTTTATTCAATAAAATGATAACAGAAATAGAAACACTAATGAAACTATTTGAATAAAAAATATAATTAAAAATTAGGAGAGAAAAATAAAATAAAAAATAAATTAGACAATATTTTTTTTATTGGAGGGATAAATTAAAAAAAAATAACTTTAACAAAAGAAAAAAAATTGAATGAATGAATATCAAATTGAAAAAAATAATATATTATAAACTTTGATTTAAAGATTAAATTGAATTTTAATAAAATGGTCAAGAAAAAAAATTAAAAATAAAAAATCAAAAGAATATAAATAAAAAAAATTTTTAAAAAAATATAACAAATTGTAATTGAAGATGTATAGTGTGAATTGGGCTCAGCTCTGTATATATAGACATTTTCGTATAACTTCCTTCTTGATCTGAGTGAGATCTTCCAATAGGCCTTTCAATCTTGAAAATGAAGAGCTAGGTTGGGATCCTGCCTTGCCCACCTGAGTCCAATCCCTTCTTTGATGGTCGGAGGTCAGCCTCAGGATAGGATATTTGCCTTAATCGGTCCTTCCTCTCTTTGACTTGTATTAGTGGGGCGTTTTTCATCTCAAGACTAAAATGTTTATAAACGAGGCATGAACAAAAATTAAAATTAAGAAGAATAATGTTTGAAAGTGAAATACCAAGAACAAAGAAAATCAATGTGTA
>Ga0325414_1009125_pt1 | contig 10464 bp, 5 predicted proteins | sample PopdelMetagenome_8_FD_206183 | JGI IMG/M metagenome (GOLD analysis project Ga0325414, IMG submission 206183) | Populus deltoides microbial communities from Bellville, Georgia, United States - Leaf-PdKOR-R3 | ecosystem: Host-associated > Plants > Phyllosphere > Phylloplane/Leaf | place: USA...
ATAATTGCATTAAGAAACAAAATTCACAAGCAATGGAACTATAGAAGCTAACATTTCGGATAAAATACTCGAATTATTATTTATGGAAAACCAAATTAAGCCAAGAATTTATCCTGTGCAAGAATTTTTTTTTCTTCTTCTTTCGTATGATTTCAGTTCCTCCACCATCTTCAAAACAACACCTCCACTCTCTTGATCAGAAACAAAACTAAACCCCACAGTACCACAAGAACGCCTATCTAATTAAGTGGTTGGCCATAAACGTTCAGGTCCATACTCTGGGCACTCCTTCCTCAACCTCTCCACGCACGTTGCCACTCTCATCACTCACCTTATAAAATTTCAAGACAGCAAGATTCTCCTTCTCTTTCTCGTGCTTGACCTTCTTAATTTGTTATGTTGTATGTCTTCTTCTTAGCACCCCCTCGAAGCCTAAGCATGAGATGGAGAGTGCACTCCTTTTGTATTTTGTAGTCGGCTAGGGTTTCGTTGTCTTCAAGAAGCTTGCCTGCGAAGATTAGGCGTTGCCGGTCTAGTGGGACTCCTTCTTTCGTTTCAATCTTAGTTTTGACGATGCTGATGGTGTCCGAAGGTAACACATCGAGCGTTAGGGTTTTTTCTGATGGGACTTTCACAAAGATTTGCATGGCTTTGAATATTTTTGGTCGGTTTGGAAGAGAATCAGCTGTAATCAGCCAAATTCTTAGAAAAACAATAAGAAAATTATAAGAGAGGAGCGAGCACCAATGAGGAAGGCTGGGGTAGTACTCGAAATATATACATATAAGAAGATAAGAGAGGAGCAGATATTATTATTGAGGTAGAAGAAGTATTCCTAATTGATTTAGGAAAGTTTTCCTAAATAAAAAGAATTTAAAATCTTTATTTGACTAATTAATTAAAATCCTTACAAAACTAGTATTTAGAATCCTCGTTGGAATAATAAAAAGAATCTAGAATTTTTGTTTAACTAATTAATTAGAATGCTTATATTAAACTAGTATTTAGAATCTTGTTGGAAAATGATGATAGCTTGAGCATATATTTATCCTATAATTTTTATAGGGTCATGTTTTTAAAATTTTGTGTGTTGAATATCAATAAATAAAAGCTCGAGAAGTTAAATACTCAAGTATTTAGTATTTTTAATAATTAATATCAGAGTTTGGTTGATTCAGATAGCAAGGCAGAGGAAAAGAACCCAGCAATAGTTCATTTTTTTAAGAAAAAGATCACAAACTATGTAGTAGACCACGATAGCAGCTTCTAAATCACACCACCAACAACAGTCACACGTTCTAGCAGCAGACCTCCACAACACCTCAAAGCTGACGCATCAACAAGCAAAAAATCTAAGAGCAGCAGTACGTGAAAAGCATAAATAAGTCAGTGGCAGCAGCAACAAAAATAGAGACAGCGCAGACCTCACTGCAGCAGCGAAAAATAATAACAACAGCAGCAGATTTTTGCATATCAAATTTCCTAGAAGAAAGAAAATCAAACATAGTAGAAACAAGAACGTTGCAGCGAATCGACAGCAGTAAAGTCTCCTTCAACGACAGCAACAAATCCAACGCAACAAAATTAAATCATGGCTTCTGAAAATTTTATTCAACTAGCCATTCGACGCTTTGATGGTCATTATAATCATTGGAGCATATTAGTGAAAAATTTCTTAAGGTCTAAGGAGTATTAGCAAGTTGTTCCTGAACGAATAATTGAACCACCAATCGGAATAATTATAATGGATGGTTTATGCTCATGGTGTTGTCCAGGTAATTTATCAGAACTCTTTCAGCAGTGGGATGTTCTTGTTAAAGGTAAATTTCAGAGGAAAGTATGGTTTATGCTCTTTTGTGCCATCATTTGGTCACTTTGGCTGATAAGGAACGATTTGATTTTCAGTAATTAAGATCTTGATTATGAAATCATATTACTCCTTGTTTTAACCAAGCTATGTGTATTGGTTAAAGTCATTCACTCTGACCTCCCATATTATACTCTGTTAGAAAATAATATAAATCATATTCTGAAACCTCACCTAACAGTTTAAGCTATTGGATTGAGATGGTTCTTTGACATGGTATCAAAGTCTTGATGACCAACCGGTCACGAATTCGAATCTCACCATCTCCATTAATGTAATAAAAATCAAACACAATGTAATATGAGTCTGTGCAAGTTTTAAACTCAAAAGGCTTTTACTTGAAGGAATATATTAGAGAATAATATAAATCATATCTTGAAACCTCACTTAAAAGTTTAAACTTTTGAATTGAGATGGTTCTTTGACATGGTATCAAAATATGGTTTCTTGATCTCTGTTAATGTTTGAAAAAATGGTCAAATGTCAAGAAAACCAGTCCAAGTGGTCTCCCCTGAGAGAATAAATACTCAAATGGAATGTCGATGGATCTACTATTGGTAAACCTGGATTGGAGGTGTACTTCGAGATCATCAAGGGATTATGTTGGGAATGTTTTCAATTCCTGTGGGGACTAAAAAATGAAATGAAGCCGAATTGATTGTTGTTGTTAAAGCCCTGGAATTAGCATCATACAGACAGGACTTCGCTAGAAAGGATTTTGTAATTGAGTTCTAGCTGATAGATTCTCATCTCAACTGGGTATTGTATCATTTGTTCATATATTAATGTAATTCCTTGCCAAACAAGGAGTTCGTAGAACTATTGAGTTTATAAAAGGGCAACGATAGAAGGATTTGAAAGCAAATAATTATCTTTTCCAGTAAAATGCCCGATCAATTTCAGAAACTATTCTTTACAATAATACCTCTAAGAATATTTAGGATTTCATAAAAAAAAAAAGTATCAAAGAAATATCTAGAGTAACAAAACAATGACATCAAACACTTTGAATGGAATTTGAATTGCTTAGAATGAAAATGAGATAGCTGGTTACAAACTATGTTTCATGAAGGATGGTAATCATTAATAAGGTATTGATCCATGATAATAAAACAGAGGACATCAGTACTATTATAAATAAAATTCTTCAATCGTTGACATCAAAAATTCAATTTTGTTATGCGTTCAATAAAAAAATCTAAAGATATTGAAAAACTCTCCATTGATAAATTTTAAAATTCCTGGTTAATTCACGAGAAAAAGATAAATCAACAAGATAAAAGAGGAGCAAGTTATACGAGTTTTGTCATGAGACGCATCGAGGCGAGCTATTTGGTAAAAAGGGGTAAAATTAAAAAAAAATATCACTTAGTTTTATGATAACTAGAAACCTTAGCTAATCTTTTAGAAGTTCTAGGTAAGGAGTTAGTTATGTAATAGAAAAGATAACAATCACTCTTCACATCTTACCTGAGATAAGAAACATTGTTGCTTGTTAGAAAAATAAAAAAAAATTGTTGTGCTCAGAATTGTTGAAAATAACATATTTTATTATAAAGTATAATATAAAAGTGTGAATTTGGATTTAACCTTGATGACAATCTGATCCTTATTAGACAACAATCAAGCATTGGACCCACATGAATAGTTAATTATTAATGGGTATTCACTCGCTCTCAATGAGCTTATGTGAGATCACTTGATCTAACCCAAATTTGCTCACAGCATGAATGCATATCAATATGTATTTGTCAATTCAAGTATTTGATATGTATTTGTCAATTCAAGTATTTGTCAATTCAGGTATTTGATAGTTAAGATTTAAAAATAGAATTTGATCATATGATGTGGGTTGAGCTATCAAAATAAATGACAGTTCATACAACATTGCAAAAAAAATTATACATGTTTAAAATTTCCAAATCGAGATTGCAACTTCAATGAAGATATTTCAAACACAAAATCAAATCACATAAATACATACTTGTTGATTTAAATACACGATAGTCAACATCTAAGAATAAGAGCGAGAACGAGTCATCTATCATGGGTTATAAGTTCTCAAATTATATAATAGCTTATATAATAATATGAAATATTTCAAGTTTCTATACCGAGACAATATCATTACGCCTAAGATGTTCAGCATAATAATTTTTATTTTTTTATTTTATAAAAACTTATCACACAATAAAATAAATAAAAGTGTTAAAATTATCATAATTGACTAAGTTTTATTTAAAAGACATTTTTTTTGGGAATTTTTATATTTTTTAAAATACATTGGAAAATAAAAGTCAAAAACAGGTTATGATAGTTGCATTTTTTATAATAATTATGATACAAATACATTGAAAAAATCATTTTGCTGTTATATCTACTATTCAGCTAAGATATCAGCCAGATAGATGTGTCTAGTACGAACCCTTAGTAATGAAACGAGACTTTTGACAGATGTTGGAGTTAGACATTATGTTGCTGTTAGAAATAGAGTTCGACTGATCTATACTGCTAGGCCAACACATGTTGTTGCTTGTGTGTTGTGTTCTATGGGTATTCTACATCAAAGTTGCTCTTCTCTTCTCTCTTTTCTATATTTAAAGTGTTAAGACTATCAACGTTAAACTTAATAACTTGCTATATAGTCTTCCTCTCTTACCAAGAAATAAACCAAATTCATTACCATATGATGCCATAAGCCACAATTCTTAGAAAAAATTTATGATCTTTATTAACTTATGATCCTGACATATATTTCAGAGAAACCATATAGTTGCATTAAGAAACAAAATTCACAAGCCATGGAACTATAGAAGCCAAAATTTCGGATAAAAAACTCATCAAATTATTATTTATGGAAAACCAAAATAAGCCACAAATCTGTCTTATACTAGAAATTTTCTTCTTCTTCTTCTTCTATCGTATGATTTCAGTTCCCTCACCATCTTCTAAACAACACCTCCACTCTCTTAATCAAAAACAAAACTAAACCTACAATTACCACAATAATTCCTATCTATGTGGTTGGCCATAAACGTTCAGGCCCACACTCTAGGCACTCCTTCCTCAGCCTCTCCACATTGCCACTCCTTTTCTCTTTCTCTTTCTCTTTCTCTTTCTCTTTCTCTTTCTCATGCTCGACCATCTTTGGTGTGTTGTGTGTCTTCTTCTGAGCACCCCCTCGAAACGTAAGCATGAGATGGAGAGTGCACTCCCTTTGGATTTTGTAATTGGCTAGGGTTTTGTTGTCTTCAAGATGCTTGTCTGTGAAGATTAGGCGTTGTTGGTCTAGTAGGACTCCTTTTTTAGTTTGAATCTTAATTTTGACGTTGCTGATGGTGTCTGAAGGTAACACATTGAGTGTTAGGGTTTTTTCTGATGGGACTTTCACAAAGATGTGCATGGTTTTGAATTTTGGTCAGTTTAGAAGACAATCAGTAATTAATCAGCCAAATTCTTAGAAAAAAAATAAGAAAATAAGAGAGGAGCGAGCATAAAAAAAAATGGTTGGGGTAGTACTCGATATATATACACATAGGAAGGTTGGTAAAACAATAACAAAATAAGAGAGGAGTAGATATTATTGAAGGATTCCTAACTGAGTTAGGAAAATTTTTCATAAATAAAAAGAATTTAGAATTCTTATTTCACTAATTAATTAAAATCCTTATAAAACTAGGATTTAGAATAATAAAAAAGGATTTAGAATCTTTATTTGAGTCACTAATTAAAATCCTTATTAGAACCAGCTTATGGTTTTTGGTGGGCAGTGAACTAAACGATTATTGCACTTTTGATCTTAAGACCATTGTCCAAATGGATTCAGGGCAACATCAAGAAATCTGAAGAACAAGAGGCATGGGCTATACTAGAAGGGAATTCCAAAGTTATGCCCATTAGCCCATTATTGTTGGTTTTTTATACTTATATAGGTTTCTTGTTTTTCTTATGTATTACCTTATAAAAAGGAGAGGGCAAACTAACCTATTTATCAATTTGAAATTTTACTCTAAGAACCTGACAAAGTGCTTAATTTCTTAGCAACTCTTACACCTTGAACTTCTGTGCTGAAGGGATTTACCATTTGGCATTGAATCGTTGAAGAACCTAAGTCGGGTAATTATGAACATTTCTATACAACTGTGGAACTGACCCATCCTAATAAATTGATAAGCTGTTAAAACAACTGTATACTTTGTTGTTTCATGTTCTATTTTCTAATCCATGCTATCATCAAAGACGATTAAGTGTATGTTTTAAGGCTACATTGTTGTGAAATTGGCTTTCTATATGTGGTTGCTTCTTTTGATACTTGCTCGATCAAGAGGCAAAGATACCGATTGTGTCAAATGCTCCTTATTTTTCTTCTTTGCCCAGGAATTCAGACTGCACAGGAATTACCATCACAATTTCTTTTTCCTCTTTGGAACATTGCATTGACCTTATTCTGTAAGATTGAAAGGAAAAGGGTCATTTCTTATGGAATTGATGATTATTTGTCCAATCTGGAATTCAAATTGGAGTGCCAATTCCCAAGTCCTAACCTCCTTAACCCGTTTTGCTTTGCAGGATTAAGAATGAAATAACTGTTTACATAATGATAACTGACTAATAGCAGATAAATGCAAATGTTAACTTTTTTTTTTTTCCCAATATGGAATAATCATGCATGGACAATAAGTATGTTCTAGGGTATTAGTTTAGGGTTCCATGTAAAGTTACTTGGTCACCAAAGATTCTCTCTATGAAAAATTATGTAGCATGACGTACAAGTGAGCACCTTTATTCAGATAGACAGAGAAATAGCAAAATAGAGAAGGGAACAGTACAGATTTTTGTGATAACCCTCACCGGAAAGTCCATGACTCTTGTGGTAGAAAGTTATGACAGCATCAACAATGTCAAGGCCAAAAATTAAGACAAGAAAGGTGAAACCCTTTTTTGATCTCTTTCTTTTGATAGTTTGTGCTTGAAAGTTTCAAGTTTCAGCTTCAAAAAAATCAAATACTTTATATGTGATCAAACATGGCGATTTGTGCTGAGTAAGCATTCCACCAGACCAGCAGAGGTTTATTTGCTAGCAAGCAACTGGAAGATGGAAGGACCTTGGCTGATTACAGCATCCAGAAAGGTATGTCTTCTTCTCCGTTAGCTTTTTATTCAGTGTTTTTCTATTGTTTACATAGTAATTTGCAAATTAGTTATCAGTTTTAGTTTAGAATTGGGGTGCTGCTAAATTAGCTAGAATGGGACATAATTAAAGCTTAGGATTTATAATCAATCCTCCAAATCTAAATAACCAGGTCACTTTCTTGATTGTAATCCTGAGCTTGAAATGTTGAATATGCTTTTATACATGAAATATGAATAATGTTTTGCCTTGTGTCTACTGGGGTATAGTTTTTGCTTTGATTGTTAAGCTTGGCTTCTGGGTTTTTGTATCAAATGCAAAGATGATTGAATTGTTGGGATTTGTGTTATTATTTTGTTTATAATCTACAATTCATCATTTGGTGCTGAGGCTGATAGAAGGAGGTAAAGGAGCATGCATCAAGAACATAGCTGGCCTGAAAATATGTTGCATACAAGATGATTTGCGGCTAGTATGCCCTATTTTCCTTAATCTTTCTTTACTTCTTATGTTTAAAATGTCTTCGATACCTTATGTTAAATCCTGGTTCGTTTGTCCTTTCTTTTTTTGTTGCTATGTCAAAAAACCATCTCAACCCAAAAACTTAAGCTGTGGGCTTGAAACTTGCACAGACCCACATTACCTTGTGCTTAATTTTTATCAAATAAATAGGGGATGATGAGATTCGAATTCATGACCGTTTGGTCATCAAGGCTCTGATGACATATCAAAGAATCATCTCAATCTAAAAGCTTAAGCTGTTAAGTGAGGTCTCAGGATATGATTTATATTATTCTCTAACAGATATTTTGCTCGTCTGCCTGCTAAGGCTATGTTAACTGCAGGAAGAAGAAAAGTGGCCATTATAACCAAGTAATCTCCTTGCTAGTATTATTTTTTGTTTAATTTTTATTGTTTCTGTTTTGTTTTCAACTAGTGTTGTTGAGAAAAACTTGTGTTTTCTTTATGCAGGTGAGACAAAAAAAGCCGCTCAGGTTCCATGATCGATTGACATTGTACACTATATGAAATCTTTGTTTTTCTTTATTTCTGATAATCCTCATTATTTATGTCAAAACAGGTAAAATTTCCTTTCTATGAAGGGATATCAAAGCTAGCTCGGATCTAACCTAAAAAGAAACCCAAATTAAAACACAATGGACATTAATTCAATAAAACTATTATTATCATCTTGAATGATCAAATTTGTTACAAGAAAGCTAGCACAAAAAGATATTTGTGGTGAAGAATAGAGAAGAAATTCCTTCGCGCACGAGCTTTTTTGAGAAATTTGAAGAAAATAGTTTTTATTTTATTTTATTTTATTTTATTTTATTTAAAATTGTTAGACTTTTCTAGTTTTTTTTGTTGCATAAAAGATTGTGATAGTATTTTAGCAACTGAGATAAGAATAAATAAAATTAAATATATAATCTTAAGGGGTAGCTCAACTGGTCAGACCTTAAGTTTGCTTCTCCATAGTCACGAGTTCGAGTCCTCTCAGGGCCACTAGAGGCTTATATGGTTGTTAACTTCAGGACTTATGGGACTAGTCGAGGTTCGCGCAAACTGACCCGGGCATCCACGTTAATCAAAATAAAATATTAAGTATATTGAAAAAACCAATCATAAAAACATGTATTTTAATTGAAATATATTGGATAGCGTTGCACAGTGTATTGTAGAGGATCAATTAACTTCTCCTAGAATTGCATCATGCAATGCATTAAAGAAAACTGAAAGCATGATTGGCACAAAGACAGTGAATGGAAATCAAAATTGTTTCAATCATATCTAGTTAGAGTTTAGACTGCAAGCACATTTCGACCCATGTCCTCAACGCACAAAAAGAACCACATTCAAGACAATAGAGACGAAGTACGAAGAAAGGATATCCTATATGTAACTGGAGATTTCGATCCTGAACCACGAAGTGACATTTTCTAAACCCCACAACCACCATCACTTAAAGATTGCGGTGGTGCCACCCAATTATTATGGGAGTTCCATCCACTTTGCCTAGAAATGAACCGCAAGTTTGATTCTCTGCCCCTGCTTATCTTCCTGCAACTGATAATATCAGCAGAGAAAACTTGAGTTTGTTATGTGATTCTGCATATACACATGTGATCTATTTCTAATCACAAAAGGCTAACTGGTGCTGAAAGGTAAATTTTTGTTAGGGTGCTTAAAAATGCATGTCCCAAACCGCCAACTTCGACGGTGGAATGCAGTTACTGTTGATAAAAAGAAAATACAAGAGGCAGAACTACAGCAATGAAAGATTCAAGGTGATCTAGAAAGTCTAGTGATTAACATGGAACTCAGCAGGAGCACAATAAAATCAAATCCTAATTCTTTACAGAGAAGAGTGCACGCTCTACTCCATAGAATATGTAGATTGGATTTGTATAAAACCATATAGTTAATAGCAAAGGCTTCTAAAAAATTATATTAACAGGGTCACAGATAAGCACAACCATACCTCAAATTTGAAATCAATCTCTGATTCCTATACCGTGATTCTGTGAACATATCAAACCACCGACAGCAATTATTACCTGATAGACCCAAGCTTTCAAAATGGTCCCGACCATGAGTAAACAGAAACAAACATCTCATTAAAATTTGTACTGGAATCAATTCAATATCTACTACATTGAATAATTGACTAGACCACGGTTTTTGACACTTTAAAGGGGGAAACACAGTTGCATAAAAGTAAATTGGCACAATGGCACTACAATAATCAGTTCTTAGCTTTAGAATCTTACAACAGTGCACAACAATTCAGAATCAATGACAGTGCTCAACAGGCAGCAATGCAGTTATGTCCCCCAAATGGCAAGCAAACTAGAATGCAATCATACAGACCAACCGGGGAAAAAGATTCCAAAAGTGGAAGGTCGTAGAGCACATTGCGACTTCCCAAGGTTTGAATTTGATCAAAATGGCACAGCACTGAATCACCGAGAGAAGCTGCCCTTTCTTTATCACGGACATGGTAAACTCGAGTCCATAGAAAAACAAGCTTGGATTTGTTAATAACACGCTTATAGATTGAAGATAAGCATTCTCATATCCGAGGCTTACCATTTTTATTGACACGTCAAAAGCTCTCAATGACACAAAAATGAAATCAGTAAATAAAAATACTGAATTTTGGACAAGAGAGATTGAATCTCAAAGGTAGACAGAAATCAAAACCTCATTAAAATTTTAAAAAATGGAGTGAAAAAAGTAGTGAGACTTTCATTTGCATCTGCAATTCTTACAAGAAAAGAAAATTTGCATACAAAGGAACCACTTGAAAAAAAAAAGATTAAAATCCTAGAGCACTTTCCCTAGAAGTTACAACAATATGAGTAGGATTGTTACCAATCACCACCACTGATGAACAAGAACTCCTCTATCTCTAAGAGATGTAAACAGGTCCAAGCACTGCCCATATGTTTTCTCATACTTG
>Ga0325414_1009126_pt1 | contig 10462 bp, 15 predicted proteins | sample PopdelMetagenome_8_FD_206183 | JGI IMG/M metagenome (GOLD analysis project Ga0325414, IMG submission 206183) | Populus deltoides microbial communities from Bellville, Georgia, United States - Leaf-PdKOR-R3 | ecosystem: Host-associated > Plants > Phyllosphere > Phylloplane/Leaf | place: USA...
TATAACCATAGATAAAAACATGAACTCTGGCTTCATACATATCCCCGGTGGTAAGTTATAAATCGTCAGTATGATCGGCTAACAAGAATAAGGAGTAGCAAATGACCCGAATGGGTTGAATCCGTCTATACATAACCCAAGACGCACGTTCCTTGATTTAGCTGAAAAGTGAGGGTGCACACTGTTAAAGTGTTTCCATGCTTCGCCGTCAGAAGAATGCACCATCACTCCATCAATCACACTATGTGATTGGTGCCATGTCATGTGCTTAGCAGTCCTTGATGACATGAATAACCTCTACAGTCTAGGTGTGATTGAGAAGTATTTAAGTTTTTTATATGCCACGAGAGTCTTTCCCCTGCCAGATCAGGGTTTGTAACGAGAATGCCCACATGTCATGTACTCGGTCAGCTCAACATTTTTAAGGTAGTATAACATGCAGAAGTTAGGGCACATGTCAATTTTCTGGTATCCTAAACCGAGGGGTTTCATCATGGACTTAGCAACATAAAAGTTCTCTTTCAGTTTCTTCCCTTCAGATAAAATGCTTCTCGCCCATTCAATAAGTTTATCATAACCAGCCTCACTCAACCTGTGATCTGACTTGATGGTGAACACCTGTGCTACAACTAATAATTTATTGTGGTTCGTGCAACCATCCCATAATGGTTCATCAAAATCTTTCAACATATTAAAAAACCTTATTGCATATTAATTTATTAGGTTCTTCTTCTACGATTGGATATTGACTGACATTACTTTGATTCATTTTCATTGCATCCATAACCATATTCCTATAAGGATACTGTTGTCATTTACGACTCCATGCACGTTGCTAGCATTAGAAGTTGACCCAATCACCCTTTTTACCATGCTCTCATTAGGAACAAATAGTTCGTCGTGTGCATACCAACACAGGTAATCCTCCATGAACCCTTTGGTTAGAAGATGTATCGTTACAACATCTGGTTGTAGAAACTTTTTATTTTTACACTTCCTGCATGGCCAACTAACACCACCTTCAGTAAAATTCTTCGGAATAGATATTACGAAATTAATAAAACCCTGAACCCCATTACAACAATCCATCCTCCGCAATCCTTGGGGTGAGTCTCGATACATCCATGAACAATCATCCATGACTTCTATCGAACCTCTACAAAATCATGATGACAACATGTATTAATTAACTATGTTAAGTAAATAAATTTACAAAAATATTGGTTTGCCTCGACATTATCCAACAAATTAAAAAAGGACTTCTCTTAAATATTCATTAACACTTATTAACATCCATATAAATTTATACACATATAAATTTACAGAAATTACAACTCCGCACTATAATTGATAAAAATTAAAACGGACCCATTAAACAAGCTATTATTTATTTCATCACAACACATCTAATTTGGTAATTCAACAAAGTTTCAATAATTTACAAACAAACACAATTTGACAAAATCCAAACAAACCATAACAACTACAAAATTATTCATTTATAATACAAGTTTCTTTGACAAATAACAATAAAACATGTACATACGCTAATAAAATACATATACTAAAAAAACCAATTAAAAATTATAAAATTGACATTTAAATGTTTAAATTAAAAAGGATAGATTTACTTACAAAACATGATAAAATCCACAATAAATCAGAGTATGAATGTTGTGACCACATACAAAAGTACAAAAAAGATGACTTGTGTTGAGAAGATGGGGATATTTTTAGGGGGGTGGTTGTTTGTAGTTTGGGAGGGGAGAGTTGGGATGTGGAAGAAGAAGGAGAAATAGGGGAGGACAGGGTTGGCAGTGTAGGGATATATTAGCTTTTACCGATGGGCTCCCCGACAACCACATTCTGTTAGTATAACTGTCGGTAATACGTTGGTAATTCTAACAGTGAATGGGTCATGTCACTGTACGGAGATCTCAGTTTGAATCCCTCGGTCATTTCGTTAGTAAAATCACTTGAAAAAAAACCATCTCATCAAACAACTTTTCTTTTTCAAAAATCTATATATTTCATATGAAATTCGGTTGGTAACGATCGATGAAATTACTCCGTCAGTACATACCGACCGAATTGCTGACGGATTACAAGCCGTCGGTAATCAGCAACATTCTGTTGATATAGATCGACACAAGTACAGATAGAATTGATGCCGTCAATAATTATTGCTGACAAAATCATTCCATTGGTAATGTCGTTAGTGTCAATTGAATTTCTGGTAGTGTCTATTTATACTAGTAGGACAATATAAAATAGTTAAAGTAAAGAATATAACACTAAAATAGTGCCTAGAATATTTCCCACGTAGTATACATTCTATAATATATTGTAAAATACGTTTTATATTCGCTTGCAATAATTTCTTATCCAATGGCGCAATTTCTACATAAAGCTCAAACAGTACCCTCTTTTAGTAGCAAGCGCTTTAATTTTGTCTTCTTGTCAGGGTCTTATGCTAATTACGGTTAAGTTGCTGATATGTCTTCTTGTATTACATTGGTAAAAGTGTATCAACTTCAACAAATAATTTTTAATTAGGGTTAAGTTTCTGATATGTCATCCACTTGTATTACATTGGCAAAAGCATAATTATAGTTGACTTCACAACTGTCTCACACCGTCACACGGTATAATCCAATTAAATAATAATAAATCAAACCATGGCACTCCAAAATTCGTTGGAATATAAATTAGCCCTGCATATATTCATCTCCATCACAGGTCTGCCAAGAAACAAAAAAAAAAGGTAAAGAAAAGTAGCGAAATGGCCCCACATAATCTAGGCCTGGCTAAGCCGCAGCATGCATGAGACATATTTTGGAGAATCAAAGTTGCACCTGGATAGTTATCAACTCAGTATAGTAATAAAATATGTCTCAGGATAGTTATCTATGTACCTGGATCAGGCTTGGATTATGGTTTAGAAGAACCAACCCAAGTTAATTTAAAATAAAATAATATTATTTTATATTATAATTTGTTTATTAAAAGTTAAAATGGTATTATTTTCTAATTTTTATATGTAAAATCACAATTCACTCAAGTTTTTATCAAGTGAATCAATTTATGGATTAACTTATTAAATTAATTGGATTTAAGTACATAATTCTTACGAAACTCAGCTAAGATCGGTTATTTTTTCAAAAACATGGCTCCCATATGAACTTGGGTGAGTGGCAACATGTTATTTAATTATCCTATTACAGGACTGGTAATTAGCCAATTTTTCAACTCTCGGGTTATTAACCTACTTACCTCTCCATTTTAACTTTTTTTTTTTTTAAAAATAGCCATAAGGTGATATGCCAAACATAACCTGACTTAGAGATTTACCAACTCTCTTTTTTTCTCCCTTTAACCAATAAGTTGATATTGAATTATTCTCTATCCATATTTATATTGATAGAGAGATCAGTTAGAGAATTAAAGAAATTCCTTGCAAACAGTATGATTTAGTGATGTTTTAAGTAATACTAACCTAACAGTAGTTTTAATGATTAAAACATAATTCTTATATATCTATATATTCTTCCAAAATCACTGATAAATTCTCCTGGGGAAAATCTTGTATATATAGAGTTTTGGAAATGACTTTCAAACTCAATAAGCAGAGGGGATTAGTTATTCCTAGAGATGGGATAACACAGTACTGCCGTGTTGTTTTGTTTTGGTTTTCAATGTAGTTTAGTAGGAGCAGACAAAGCACGAGCAAAAATGGCAAATCATTAGGTGATCATGGAAGACTAATACATAGGAAGAAGAACACACAAGTGATCATTATACATATAAAAAATGAACTAAACATTCTTCAACTGACATTGCGACGTGGCCCAACTAAAGGAAGAAGAACAATTATATATCGACTCCTGGATATGGATAGTTTTTCTCGACTGCTGATACCGTACAGAAACTAGACACGAAGATAGCAGGAGACATAACAAAGAAGAAACAAAAGGACGCACACTCGGAATTTCATGTATGGAAGACACTCTTTCCGTCACATTTCTTTTTTACTTCAACCAACATTTCTCACCCTCATTTTGTACCGTGCTTCCCCGTTTACCTCCTGATAGAAAGTCACAATATCTCCACTTTTGAGGCCAGCATCGCGAGCAATGGCATACCAACCTCTTGTAAATGCAAGCTTTCCTGATCTGGTGGAGCAGTGAATTGTCACCGGGTCCCGTAAACGGGTGCCGGCAGATGACTCGACTATGGTGGACAGTTCTATGGTTCCATGGAAAGGTTGAAGGGGTTCTAGGTTAGAATCATGTGGTAGCACCAATCCTCTCTCAAGATCAATAGAGGTGAGTTTCTTTGTGAAGATTTCCATGGCAATATAATGAGAATTATTGCTATGAAATAATTAGGTTAAAGAAGGTTTTGTGTCTTTGTAGTGACAGAGTTGGAAGGTATTTATAGAGAATTCAGTGATGTTATGATAAGCCAGCTAGCTTGTTGGGAAATGTCTTGTTTCACTCTCTTTTTATTATTAATAGTCGAGAATAATTAGGAGGCTTATCCTAATGGTTAGCCAACCCTTTCTATATATATATATATATATGTGTGTGTGTAGGGCAATATACAATAGTACTGGTGGAGGTTACCACACAAGAGTGTGTTTACAATATTTCCTATATAAGTACATTCTATAATATACCCCCTCAAGCTGAGTGTGGAGGATCAACCCGAAACTTGAAACGAAAAGCAGTAAACGAAGAAGTAAGAAGTGGCTTAGTGAAGACATCGGCAAGTTGATCATGAGAGGAAATAAAATGAATCTGAATCTCCTTCTTTGCAACTCTATCTCGGACAAAATAATAATCGACCTCAACATGTTTTGTGCGAGCATGAAAAACAGGATTCACAGACACATAAGTGACACCAAGGTTGTCACACCAGATAATAGGAGCAGAAGCAAACGGAATCTGGAGATCTGTTAATAAGTACTGAAGCCGGATAACCTCAGCAGTGCCATCGGCTAAGGCTTTGTACTCAGCTTCAGTAGAAGAGCGAGCAACTGTGCGTTGCTTGCCTGATTTCCACGAAATCGGCGTCTGACCAAAAAACACAAGGTAACCACCCGTAGATTTTCTGTCCTCAACACTGCCTACCCAATCTGCATCTATAAAACCATGTAAGGCAAAAGAAGAACTGCAAGTAATATGTAAGCCATGTGATGCCGCACCCCGAAGATAACGCAAGATGCGTTTCACGGCAGCCCAATGAGAATCTGTAGGAGCATACATAAACTGACAGACTCTGTTAACAGCAAAGCAAATATCCGAGCTCGTAAAAGTGAGATATTTAAGAGCACCCATAATTTGACAAAAGCGGGTAGCATCAGAAAACAAGGGATTAGGCAGAACGGTAGCTTTGGATGTAGAGATATGAGTATCAACAGGTTTGCAAGATAACATACCAGCTCGAGTGAGGATGTCAAGTATATATTTATGCTGGCGGAGCATAAGATCCATACGAGTAGACTGAACCTCAATACCCAAAAAATAATGAACAAAACCTAAGTCGCGAAGCTTAAATTCTGAGCTCAGTAGCTGAATGAGGCGTTGGAGCAGAAGAGAGTTACTACTCGTAAGCAGAATATCATCAATGTAGACCAGAAGATAACAAATATCAGCACCAACAGAGAAGATAAACAATGAGGTAACAGGAAATCATTCAAACGAGTGTACCAAGCCCGCGGAGCCTGTTTCAAACCATATAGAGATTTATGCAATCAGCACACATGAGAGGGGAAAGTAGAATCAACAAAACCTGAAGGTTGTTTCATGTAGACCTCCTCTTCAAGAACACCATTGAGGAAGGAGTTATGGATGTCAAGCTGATGAATTTTCCAACCACATGAAACTGCAATGGAGAAGACTAATTTGACGGTCGCTTGTTTGATGGTAGGACCAAAGGTTTTCGAGTAATTAATACCTTCTTGCTGAGTGAAACCTCTAGTAACTAGACACGCCTTATACCTCTCGACGCTGCCATCAGATCTACATTTAATCTTGTACACCCACCGACTACTAACAACATTCATTGAAGGGTGAAACGACATTAAGGTCCAAGTTCTGTTTGCGCGTATGGCCTAAATTTCCTCACGCATAGCACTATGCCACGCCTCATACCTGTTAGCATCATTAAAAATAAGTGGCTTATAAGTGGGAGGATAAACTACCTAGCTTAAGGAGGTAGTAGAGGTTGTGGTAGTTACGGTGGACAATGCTGTCTTGGGCTGTTTAGGACGAAGGACCATGTGATGTTGATAAGCAGTTGGACATGGAGAAGAGGAGCCTGTACCTGGAAGGTGTTGAAGAGGATACGAGGAGAGGTCTACACATAGTTGCAGACCAGCCGGAGAATCAGTGGAGGGATTGGTCTGCGCTGCAAACACTGGTGGTGAAACTACAGCAGAACTGGGTTGTTCTGCTGCAGCAGACCTGAGAGCATGCACATCTAGTGATGGAGAACCTATTCCTGCATAATGATCATTATGGCAGTGTTGGACGGCGATGAAGGGGTGGCAGAATCTGTGGGCAAATGGGTGATCTGTTGGGGTGTGGCAGAGGGTAAAACTAGGTTGCTGTTAGGGCCGGTTTGGGAAGTAGTAGGCTAAAAAAGTGGAGGAGGGTTCAAGGATGGAAGATGTGTAGGTTGTGTGGAGGGTACTGGTGAGTGTGTTACTTGTTTAAAATTCGCAAAAGGAAAGACATTTTCATGAAAACAAACATGACAAAAGACATAAATACGATGAGATTCTAAATCAAGACAACAATAACCAAAATGGGATGAGCTATATCCTAAGAACACATATGGAGAAGACTGGAAATCTAATTTTTGAGCATGATATGGATGCAAAAAAGGGAAACAAAGACACCCAAAAGTACATAGAAAATTATAATCAGGAATACGACGAAACAGACACTCAAAAGGAGATTTATTTTGGAGAACAAGAGTAGACATGTGATTAATAAGATATACCGATAATTCAAAAGCATAGTTCCAAAATCGTAATGGTGCACTACACTGGCCTAAAAGGGTTAGGCCAGTTTCGACAATATATTGATGACGACAAAATAATAACTTACAAAATGAAATGAATGAATGAACATACCATGAAGTGCTGAGCACGGTTGTCCATGAACTGCTGCACCCTCTTTTGGCGGTCTTGACTCCGCACATGCGTTTCTACAAACAGCTCCATTGGACTCGGCTCACGTCCAAGAGACGCAGCCTGTAAGGAAAAAATAGGTTGCAAGTTAAATATATTATAAGGAATGACAAATTAATTAATGATATATTTCATTAAAATTAATCTTACCATCCACTTTGCATGTGCACTGAATGGGACGTATCCGCCAGTGTGCGTGGTCACCGAACCATGAATTTGTCGGTTTTGGTTGTTGGCGTCGGACTGTGAACGCCGTGAGAACCACTCTGAGGTCATGTGCTCAATATATGCCGTCCATATCTCCCCCGATTTGAATGACAGTTTGAATTCCGGCCAAACCGCTACCTCATTCCATCCTTCAAGATCGTTTTCCCTCGCATGTCTTTTTGATTTTTTTTGGGTTTCAGACCAAAAATCATGCAACCTACTTCCATAGTAACAAATTAGAATTTGGAACATAAAATTATAAAACAAAAATAAATATTATTTTTTATGTTTCCTAGTTGCCGCGTGATTCTCCCATACCCTCCTCACAACATTGTTGTTTGCCCTATCCCATTCAAATTTGTTTTGTGTATATATATAATTCATATAAAATAAAAATAGTACAAGATACAAAATTATAAAAATAATTTATTAAAAATAAACTGGAAATTAAAAGTTAACACCGACCCGAAATCGCTTAAACCATGCATCGATATTAGGTTTCCACTCAGAATGTCTGGAAACCTAGCTCTATTGAAACAATGGAATCTCCATCGACGATTTAAATGCTAATGTTATAGCCCTTGCAGCCTCAATATTTGTAAACCTGAAATTAAATAAAATTAATAATATTAATTAGTTTTTCATAAATTAAGTTATATATATATAAACCTAAAACCTAAACAAACTTATATTGAGAGGTCATCCTTCCATTGTGCCTGGTATTTGCGGGTGAATTGATCCCGCTGTAAAGGCACACCGCCTTTGCGCTGTGAAACCACGCTAGAAGAGGCAACATCACAAGTTGGCGCAAATTCCTCGCCGTGATCAGCACCTAAGGATACGTCCTCCTCGCTACTAGAAGAACTAGCTATAACCGTCTGCTGACGAGGTGTTGTAGATTTCATTCTAGCATCTACACAAATTTATACGAATAATTAAATAATTAACTTCGATTGTTTAAAAAAAAATCGGTAGCACCTCCCCTACACTGAAGACTACCCACAGTTTTCAAACCTGCAAATCTTTACAATAACCATAGACCAATTGACTCTAGCAACATCATATATACAACCTAACATCTATAGAAATTCAATCATTTAAAAAAATTCGACACCATCTCCTCTATATTAGAGACTACCCACAGTTTTCATACCTACAAATATTGCAAAATCAACTCCATACAACCTAACATATACAACCTAACATCTATAGAAATTCAACATCTATATATTTTTAACTAAAATCAATACAAATTCATAAATAACAATTAAAATTAATAAAAATAATAAATAACATAACATACAATAATATCCTAAAATTAAGATAAACTAATTAAATTTAATTATATATTTCAATTAACATTTAAAATATAAATTCAACAATAACAATTATAGCAATACAAACAATAATATCCTAAATTAAGATAAACAAATTAAATTTAATTCTATATATTAATTAATATTTAAAACATAAATTCAACAATAACAATTATGGCAATACAAACAATAATATCATAAAATTATCAAATAAAATGAAAAAACTAAAAAACACTATACAAAACAACCTAAACACAAAACAAACAATACACAAAACTAAAAAACACTATATCAATTCAAAATAAATTTAGGAATAAAAAATGCTTACCTTAATAGTGTGTTGATTTTAAGATTTTAACTACAAACAATACACAAAACAAAGAACACCAAAAAAAATAATCATAATTAAAATTAAAAAAATACAATGATAAAGAAAAAAGAATACATACCTTTTAATATGTTTAAAACTACCACCAAAACAATAAAATGTCTTCTAAAAACTAAATAAAAACAGAGAGGAGAAGAGAAATAGAGATGAAGAGCCGAGAGAAAAAATGAACCAAATGGGAGGAGGGGGGGTTTTATATATCAATTTTTCCGACAGTATTACCGACAGACATTTATTGTTTTTGGTGGCATTAAATTCCGTCGGTAATTAATTGATATTTGCACCAAAAAAATTCAAAAATCCCGCCAGACTTTTTGATCCGTCTAAAAATCCGTTGATAATTATGCCGACCGACCACGCATCTGACATGCGTGCGCTTCAGGATGTGCTTAATCCATTGGTTACTCCGTCGGTGATGTACGTCGGTGAAGCTATCAGTGAGTCGGTGATTGTGGCACAATCCCGTAAATTTTTTTCAACTCTCTTTGAAATACCGACGGGTCAAATTTCATTGGTGATTGTGGCACAATCCCGTATGTTTTTCAACTCTCTGTGAAATACCGATAGGTTATATTCTGTCGGTGAAACCGTCAATATGGGTCAATTTTTTATCTATCCCCTTCACAAAATCTTGAATTGCAAACTTACAGCACACATAACACAATAACAAGAGCTGACAATTAAAGAAGAATAAATATTTCATGTTTCAAAATATTACATTATAAAAATAAGGCTTTACAACATGTTTAGTTAGTCAGAATTTTCATCTTCATCCTCAATTGAATTGTTATTATCAGCTTCATCGCACTCTTCAATGTGGTTATCATCTTCTTCAACAACATTCTCTTTTCCATTAGTAGAGCTCAAAACAACATTTAACTCATCTGCGTCAACATCAACAAGACTATCGTTGAAAACATGAAAATTCAAATTTTCTTCTAAGTCAATCGAAGGAGCGATTTGGTATGGTTCAACCAACTCACTAGCTTGAAAGACTTCATCTATCACATTTGTGTCTTCGTTCTCATCCTGAACAACCTCGACACGACCCTTAGGTTTTGTTTTTAAAACGGATAACCAATCAACTCTTGATCGGTCCTTTCTAAATGAAGGGGTGTATGTGTAATAAACTTGTTGGCATTGCTTTGCGAAAACAAAGACGTCGTTTACGTTGCGGTGTCTAGCTTTTGAGTTGATTTCAACAAGACCATAGTGAGGATCTACTCTGATTCCTCTGTCAGTTGTGTCATACCTTGCTCACTATGATATTGCAGTTCGATGACCTCTTCTAATCTACCGTAGTAGTCAACTTCAAACTCACTAGAAGTCGATCCCTTAATACAAACACCGTTA
>Ga0325414_1009131_pt1 | contig 10460 bp, 3 predicted proteins | sample PopdelMetagenome_8_FD_206183 | JGI IMG/M metagenome (GOLD analysis project Ga0325414, IMG submission 206183) | Populus deltoides microbial communities from Bellville, Georgia, United States - Leaf-PdKOR-R3 | ecosystem: Host-associated > Plants > Phyllosphere > Phylloplane/Leaf | place: USA...
ACACCGTTTAAAACACGATTCAAAAGGGGATTTAAGGAATTTTTCTTTTCCAACTTAATTACGGGCAACCTAATTACAATTCCTTGTAGTAAAAAATAAATTTTGGTGGTTAAAAGGAATGGCTAAGACGAAAGACATCTCGGAGGATCGTATGACAGTCTGAGTCATCAAAAATCATTATCGATCATTGCAAGAGAAACAGCAGCTTTGAGAGCCAGAGTTTCAAGTGTCAGCTCCTCCAATATGGCTTTAAAGAATTGACAGCAGCATCAGAGTTATACTTCAAGAAACCCGGCGGAGGAGGAGACCAACTAGGAGCATTAGCCTGTTTAATTCTCACAAAGAGGCCGAGAAGACAAGAAACTTCCCTCATCGGATTCAAGCTCTTGGGAAAATGCTTTCTGTAAAATTTGATCAGTAGGCCAGTCTAAGCTAGGATTGAGAGACTAGATCATTTCTGGCCTTCCAAAGACGCCAGCATACGCAGCATGCAGGCTAATTCCAACTTAGCCAAACCATCGGAGAATTCTGAGAAATCATCATTGGGAGAAAATCAACAAAGCGAGCTAGGGGGAGAGAAGAGACTACTGACAAGCCTCGTGACATTAATTTGCTAAAAATATGAAATTCAGATGCAGATATAAGACCACAACAATGTCAAGTGTGGGGAAAAAAATTTCTTGGATGGTTTATTTGTTCATGTGCGTAAAAATAATCATTTCAGATTTTTTTATTTAATTTTTTTTTCTTAATCATAACAAGTTTTTATTTATTAAACAATGTCTCAAATTAAGAAAATTACGTTTTTTAAAATAAAAAAAGAAATACATGGCCACGAAAAATATTTTTTTCTTTTTTTTTAATTCAAGTTATTAGAATTTTCATGAATATATTTTAATTATCATTAATTCTTATTTAATAAATCATATCCCTGATAAAAAAAATATTATCATAAAAAAGTTATATTTTTATTAAAAAATATATTTTTCTTTTAAGATTTTAATCATTATTTTTACCTCAAATATCAATTTTAATTTTTAAATAATTAAATAAAAATAAAATTTAAACACTAATCTTATCAGCAAATAGTCATTGTGCTAATCATTCAAAAAAAAAGCTAAAGCAAATGGAGAAAGCACCATAGTTTTCTTTATAAAACACCATGAATTGCTACATTATCTTCTCATATTGGTTTTTTTTCTTTAACACGTGGCTTTTTTTCCTTTTCCTTTTGTTTATGTATTTTTTTGTGATTTTTTTAAAAATTATTTTTGTTAATTTTATTTTTTAATATTAAGAAGTTTGAGAATTTAACTTTGTAATTTTTTTTATTTTTTCATTCTATGATGGTAGTGTGGTTTGCAGGTTTGTCAATGTAATCCAGAATGCCCTAATTTACGGGTTTGGTGGAGTTTTTGTTTTTTTAATTAAACTTGATATTTTATAGTATATTTTTTTCATATAGTTAAAAAAAAAGATTTGGAGAAAAAATCATTTATTAAACTTTATAAAATAAAATAAAAATTGAAGGATTTAGGGGAAACCATTGTTAATCACTCAATACTCAATGCACTGTAAATTGTTACAGTGTCTCCCTACATTGATTTTTTTTCTTGAACACTTGTTTTTTTTCTTTCCTTTTTGTTTTTTTCTTGTTATGATCTTTTAAAAAAATTATTTTGTTGATTCTAATTTTTAATATTGAGATGGTTGAGAATTTAGCATTGTAATTTTTTTTAATCTTTCTATGAGATTAGCGTGGTATTGAACTTGACTTTTTATGGGTTAACATGGTTTATCAAGGTAACTCAGGATACCCCTGACTTTGATGGGGTTTTTTTTTTTTTAATTGAACTTGAATTTTTTATAGTTTATTTTTTTCTTATATAGTTAAAAAAATAGTTCCAGAGAAAAATCACTTATTAAATTTTATAAAGTAACAAAAATTAAATGGGGAGAAACAATTGTTCACACAACACCCATTGCATTATGGAGTATAATAATAATCCATGGTTTTTTGCTTCTTTTTTTTCCTTTTATTTTATTTTTTTGTTTTTGAATTTTTATTATGATTTTTTTTCAAATATGTTTTTGTTGATTTCATCTTTTGAAATTGAGATTGTTGAGAATTTAGCTTTGTAATTTACTTCATTTTATTTTGTTTTTATACGAGGTTAACGTGGTTTACGGGTTTACCAAAGTAATCCAGATTGCCACGGTTTATGAGTTTGGTGGGTTGTCTTTTAAAAAAAAAGTAAACTTGATTTTTTTATAGTCTATTATTTTTTTTCATATAGTTAAAAATATAGTTTTAGAGAAAAGTCATGTTATTAAAATTTATAAAGTAACAATAATTAAATAGTGTGAGAAAACCATTCTTCACCCACACACATTACACTGTGAATGATAATGATAATCCACGGTATTTTGCTTTCTTTCTTTTTTTTTTCTTTTTCTCTTTTTTTTTGAATTTTTGTTATGATTTTTTTTTAAATTTGATTTTGTCAATTTTATCTTTTAATATTGAGATGATTAAGAATTTGACTTCATAATTGTTTCCTTTTATTTTACTTTTTTATAGGTTAGCATGATTTGCGGGTTTACCAGAGTTATCTGGGGTGCCCTGGTTTACAAATTTGGTAGAGTGTTTTTTTTTTTTTTAGATACTTTGATTTATTATGAATTTAAATAGTAAAATTACTATTTTTTGCCATTCTTACAACAAAAAAAACTAAGCTGTTTATTTGGGGTGATTGAGTTTTTTCACATGGTTATCTTGGAACTAATTAAAAACAGGTCCATCTTTCATATTTCTTGCACAATATAATTATCAATTGTTCTTAAAAGCAAAAAAAAATATTTAACTCATGCGGTGTAATTAATTGTCCATCTTTCATATTTGTTGCCAAAGAAATAAAACTTTTCTTTTGTTTTTTGATTTGTCACGGCAGCGTCTATCTTTCTAGACAACACATGCGGTGTAATTCCCTTTGATTTGGCATTGATTTTCTTTTTCTTTATTTTCCTTTTCCTTCCTTGATTTTCATGCATGACTTTCCAATATTTCGCAGCCGCACTTTAATTTATTTTTTCTTTTAATTTAGTTTTTATTCTTTCAATTAATATTTTTATTTAAATTATTTTATAGAATTAAAATTTATTTGATAGCCCTCTTTTAGTTAATCTAACAGATTTGGTTCTTAGTTTTTTTATTATTTATTTTATTTGAAATTATTTTTTATTTTTTTTAATTTCATCCTTCATTATTTTTATTGCTATTTTTGTACAATAATAAATTTTTAAATTGATACTATTTTTTCTAATTTTATCCTTCAATATTGGATTAAGCTTCTTGATTGAGCCCAAATATATAATTTAATGAGATGTAAATTTAAGAGATTGACACAGATTTATAAGTTTCGTACGAGTTTAATTATTTTCCTTTTTCTTAAGCTCATGATTTTTCAATTTTATCCTTTAGTATTTGATTTAATTGAAGATTGGGCTCCATTATTTATTTATTTTGCTTTCTATAGATTTTTTCACTAATTTTAAAAATAATCTGAGTTATGTCGGATCTTTTTATTTGTTGTTTTTTGTTAAATTTAACTTTTTAAAAAAGAAATTTTACTTTTAATTATATTAAACTAATTGCTTAAATACAAGCATGTTATGCTCACTTCATAATATTTTTGTTCACTTAAATATTTTTTTTGTTTTTTTAATTGATTTTTTTTAATGTTTAGCCTTTAATAAGTTGATTAGAATTGGGCTTCCTATTTTGTTTCGATTTGGATTCCATGGGATTTTCATGGTCTCATGCTCTGGATCATTGATTTTTCCTGGATCGTGGATTTCACGAGTTAATTATGGTTGGTCAAAGTCAAACCAGTGGGTCTCGTCTCAATATTTTTTTTTTAAATAGATCATTCAACATGTTATCATCTTAATATTTTTTTAAATTTTTCGTTAGATATGTATCAGATTTTTTTACTTCTTAACATCATTATAATTTTTTTAAGGTTAGAAAAATTAAAGAAAATGATTCGTAATATAGTGCAAGTCAAGAATTTAGTTATATACTAAGAACATGCTTAGGAACGTGACTAGTAGCATGTTTTTCAAAAAAACAAATTATGTTTTTTATTTAAAATTAATTATTTATGTTTTTTTATTATTTTAAAATATTAATATTAAAAATAAATTGTTTTAAAAATATTTTTAAATAAAAAATATTTTAAAAAATAATCATCAAGACACTACCAAATATGCTCAAAGCTATGTACCAGAGAAGCAGCCTTTGGTTTTTTTTATGGACACAAAAGAGTGTTAGGAAATATTGAACCGAACACTGTATATATGAAACTAAAATGCACCAAAAAAGTTTGGTTTGGTTCATCTTATTAGGAAAACCTAAAGCAGCATGTCTACCTCTAATTAGAAGACACGTACGATATTCTTTATTGGCTTATTTGTATATCCATTTTCTAAAATAATAATAATAAAAAAAAAAAAACCAATCCTATACAAATTATGCAAAAAATCCATTATAGGAAGGTAAAAATATATAATAGGTGCGTGAAAATATATATTTTTTACTATTTTAGAATATAAAAAATAAAAATAATAGAGATAAAAATTTATTTGATTTAAAAAAATATTTATAAATAATTTTAAATTAATTTTTGTACTTTTAAACTTTAAAATATCAAAGTATAAACTAATCACTATCATTTTCGTGTCTTAACCAAATTTAGCTTTACTTGTTGGTTTGCATTTTTTTTATATATATATAAATGGCGTTCTCCGTTCTCAGCTGCATAAACATCTCTCCATTGCTTGTCTGTTGGCCATAAAATCACACTCTCCAAGACCACTTCCAGTTTCTCTTTGCTTCTCCAATTCCAGCAAATTTAAGCTTTCAGTAATTAATAATGGAATTCCAATACCAAAAGCACAAAAAATCAACACTATAGAGAAATTAAGAACAAAACGCAAAGAAATCAAATTAAGAAAGACCAAGCTGCGTGCGGCTTCTTCTGCAAATAGTAATTACAGTACTAGCGTATAGTATGGAAGGAACTTACGGTCTACACTCAATGGTGGCGGATTACTCAGATAAGGCGTTGATGTCGCCGGAGAACCTCATTTTACCAACGGAATACCAGAGCTTGCTGTCTTCAGAAACATTTCGGCAGCGGATTCCGATTCAAGGATCCCAAGAGCTACTTTCAGAAGCTGCTTCAATCACAACAGCGATTCAAAGAGAAGGAGATATGTCCAGTTTGATCAAAGCTAAAATTGCCTCGCATCCTTCGTATCCTCGTTTACTTGAGGCTTATATTGATTGCCAGAAGGTGATCATCAAAAGCTAGCTTATCCTTGTTTTTCACAAAGGACTGAATGCAATAGCATTAGCAGCCGTCGAATTACAGTTTTATTATGTAGATATGGAAGCTACAAGACCTAGCTAGGGAAAGAAAAAGCTGTTCAGATGATGAGCTTTTGGGACTTCGAGCTTTTTTTATATATATATATATATACATTTCGTAGTTGAACTAAAGCCAAATATTTGTTTTGTTTTGGCAGGTAGGGGCGCCTCCGCAGATTGCACGTTTCTTAGATGAAATCCGGCGAGAAAACGACCTTTTCAAGCACGACGCTGTCTCCACGTACTGGGGAGCTGATCCCGAGCTAGACGAGTTCATGGTCCCCTACCCTACTGCCTTCCCTCGTGTGTTCTTTTATGGGGTTTGGATTTTTCTGATCTGCCTTGTGTTTTTTTGCAGGAAACCTACTGTGATTTGTTGGTGAAGTATAAATCTGATCTTGAAAGGCCTTTTGACGAAGCAACCACCTTCTTGAACAAGATTGAAATGCAGTTTCGTAATATCTGCACCGCTGCCTCCACCAGAAGCGTCTCTGGTCAGTCTCTCTCTCTCTCTCTCTCTCTCTCTCTCTCTCCAGGGAAAGATCCTTTGTTTTTTGTGCTATAAGTTTGTTTTTCTTCTCTGTGATTGTATTAACGTGCAAATTATAAGCTTGTTATGTTATTGATGCGTTTCAATGGGAAAATTCATGTGTTTTTACTCACAGTGTCATCAATTCATGGTGTCTAGCTAGTTATGCTTTCCTAGTCCTAACTAGTCACTGGCCTTTTTCTTTTTTCTTTTTCTTTTTCTTTATTAACTGCAACGACTGCTTTATCGATGTGAGAACTTCTATAATGCTTAAAGAATAAGCAAGAAATTCGGCTGTAGCAATACCATCACAAACAAACAAAAGAAACAGCATAAAACCCTAGCTAACTAGACACTCGTGGCTTGTCTTGCGTTGCCAATCGGTGCTCATTCAAGTAAATACTTTTTGAATTTCTATCCGAAATTGCTTTCTCTCTCTTTGATAATTTGGATTTGGTATGATCTTATGTCATATTTCTATGCCTTGTTTTGTAAAAGATGGACTAAGAAGGTTAATGGTTCTGCTGTGATGGACTTTGATACAGTTTCTGAACCTTTTCCCCTTTCTGTTCATTGTTGCATGGGCTTGAATTAACTTGGATTCTCCCACTCATCCTTCTATTGTGTTCCTTCCTTTCAATTTCCTTTCCCCTTTCCTGTTCTTCTTTTTCATCGTTTGTGTCAGAAAAATGAGGGTTCAAAGTAAGACCTTTTGTTTTAGAGATTCTGGATTTGACATTTCATAGCCAGCATGTGTACAGTGACGTGTGTCTTCCCAACCAAAAGATCATTGATTATGGAGAACCAAGTTAATGCATCTTGGTAGAAGCATAAGTCCTAACTAAAGGAAGCACAAGTTATTGCTTCTGTGTGATTTGTTTGTAAAAACGTTTGATTATCTTGATCCTTGTCGACAACAAATTGTTGCACTGCATATGAATCTAAATAATCACACCGGCATAGATGGTCATATGTTAATGATCATATTTCACGTTGAACGAATGATTTTTATCACAGAATTGAAATATTTTGAATGTAACTTATATAAACTCAAACTTTGAGGTTGAATAATGTGCAAACTGCCATTTTGCTTCTATAATGACATCAAGTTGTTTGGATACATGAGCCCTCCAAACTCTCTTCATGGCCGTGTAACCTAATTAGTTTGAATCCTAATTTTTAATGGCAGAAAAGAAGTAAAGCTCTGTGTGGCATGTATTTACAAGTGAAATCATTTTAAAAAACAATCCATGTTACACTCACAAACAGCCTTGAACCCAGAATGAATATTTTCGTTTGCTGATTGCATTAGTACTTCCCTCGCTCGTTTTAAAAACCAAATCCCTTAATACAGTACGGAATAGCACTTTTTAAAGCATGTATGGCCACAGAAAAGCTGCTACTGTTTGCATTTGAAAGGGTGGAGATCGTGCATATGAGATGAGTATGGCAGCCTTAGATCCCAAAGAAGATTATCAATTTAAATGTGATAAAGGTTGTAAAATCACCCTATAGTTTTTATTCGAAAGTACACATTACCTTTTTCTAGATGTTCGAACCATTTCTCATCTCCTTCTCCTCTCCCCGTGTTTCCATGTTTTCTCTTCTGCTATGGTGGATTCTCAAATCTTTTAAATTTTCAGAAGACCAACGTTTGCTAAGATGCCGTAGACTTGACATCGGATGTCCAACTGGACATTATATATTGGCATACATTCACATGCGCTCCCATTGTGTCAAGGTACTTGTCTGCTTGGCTAGGCTGCTGCTAATTACTTTTGTGTGAGCCGTGAGCCTTTCTGGTCTCTGGTGCAATGTTTCTCTCTATCGTTGCATGTTTATTTATCGATTTAAAACATTTTTATTATGTATTTATCATCTTACATTAATGATGCCGGTATCTAGCTATTAATTATGTTATTGCTTTCAATACAATACAAAGTCTATCTCAGATGGATATGTCCCCCATGCATTTGGCATATACATTTGTTTAATACAACTTTGTATATAGCTTTGCTAATAAAACATAGAGTAGTCTACTGTATTTTCGAAACTTTTGAAATTTGATACCCATATTAAGCCTTCCAAAATGACTTTACTCAGAAAATTTGTTGATGTTTTTACCCGCATTAATGCACGTTATGACGAGGATATGCTTTTCCGCCATTTTTTGTGTTGACATGGAAGCTTGAATGCTATTTTGCAACATGCATTAGTGGTAAAGAAAACAAAAGGTTAAAAAGCCTCCTTGAATTATCTTCTTTGCCTTAACACTTGACTCGCTTGCGTAGCAGCCATTTTGAAGTGATGCTAGTACAGTATTTCTGGATAATCAGACAGAATGTTTGTGTATTTTGTTTTAAAAAGGTTCCGCTTGAGCAATATACATGCATGGAGTGCGTACATATATATGATGATTAAATTGTTTAAATTCTATGCATCTATCCATTTACGAGTCTTGAATGCTCTACCAAGCTAGCCAGTATATCTATTATTGTTAATGCTTAATAAATATACACAAGTACGCGTTGTTGGTAGCAGGGTGAGTGAATACATAGGGTGGTGCAGGTGCTCCCTCAAAAAAACCTTCTGTTCCTTCCAAAGACCAATTTGTAACACGGATGTTTTCTCACAATGGCACGAACGAGGGGGTCTGAGCTCTTGAATAACATCAGCAGAAATCACAATGGGAGTGATTCAGTGCGTTTGGGATAGCATGGCCATAGGCCATAGCCATAGCCTTAGCCTGCATGTAATTCTCGACTGGTAGAGAGAGAGAGAGATAAGAAAGGAGAGTGATTGTTCGCTGTTTTCTGGTATGCAATGCAATGTGGGGCAGTCACTCCTACTTACCAGTAGGTGAATAAATGCGAGGTTAGGCTAATAAAGACTACTTTTATGGGTCTTCTTGCCCGGGTAGAGCGGGTGGTCGGGGTTCACATGGGACTCCCGCAGATTTCGCTGTTATCCCCACCAGCTTTTTTTCTTGGGTGTAAGCCTCTTGTGAGAGAGAGAGAGAAAGAGAGTTCATCATCATTCAATGCCATCTCTGCTTGTCTTGCTTCTACTCTAGCACTGAGCAGCACCTGCTCCTCCTGCCCATGCTATAGCTATTGCTTGTGTATGGATAGTATAAGTGATGGTCATCTCCGTAGACATTTGTTTCTTTGTGGCATTGTGGGTCTTTGTGCTTCCCGCTGCGCTTACTCGTGTTTTACACCTTTGGTATGATAGCGTGTGTTTTGTATGTTTTCTAAAGAGTTTTTTTATTTAAAAATTATTTTTAATATTATTACGTTTTAAAAACATAAAAAAAATTATATAATTTTTTTAAAAAAAACACGGTTAAAATCCCATTCCAACAGACCCTTACTCTCTCAGCTTGGAACCTGGGTTTCTCCTCCCACCAAATTCTAGTTCACTCTCAAGTTGGTCCTCCTAGAATTTGCTAGCAATTACTGCTAGTTTCTCCTCCCACCAACACCACCATTATATCTTATGATTTCAGTTAAGTATATGAACTGCAAAGATCTTGAGTTCTTTGGGAAATGCTAGCAATTACTGCTAGTTTCGGGAAGTTTAGATACGATTTAGGTATTAATTAATTGTTTGATCATAAAGACTATCCTTTATCTGGGTAGGCTATTCTTTGGCTAAAATAGAAAGAAAACCTATCATAGAGTCTCAGTAGGGTATTCTCCTTGGATTTTAGCTCTTCCTAGCACTTACTGCTAGTTTCGGTAAGGTTTAGATACGATTTTATGTTTATTTATTATTAAACATAAAATAATGTATATATATATATATATTAAACATAATAATATTTATACTTCGTTATTATTCACCAAATAAAGTAAATATTTTTTAAAAAAATCCACCGTTGAGATGGTTTCATCGGGTAAAATGTTAAATTGCCATCTGAAAGCGTCGTTTAAAACCTTATCTCTCTCTCTCGGTGTAGAGTCTAGTCTAGTCTGCAAGCTTGATTTGATGGGCGTACAAACATGTCTGCTGTGACTCCTGACTCTCTCGCACTCTGCCTCTCCCTGACAAACGATATAACCAAACGAAACCACACCAGCCTACCGAACGGGGTACCTTCGAGCAATGGCTATTGCCACCGCAACAACTTTTTTGAACGAAACCCTCGCTGTCTCAGCTCGTTTCCCAAGTTCCTTCCTCCTCCTATTTCCTTTTTTTGTTATTATTAATAACAGTCATCGGTCGTACTTCCGTGTATCTCAACGGATTTTACATGCTTAAAATTAATAATTATATAAATTATTAATAATCTTGAATTGATAATTTTTAAAAACTAAATCTCATATCTGTTCAGTTAAATTACATTATTTAAAGATTTTCTCCTTCATTTTCTTCCTCTTATTACTGCATGTAAAATAAGTATCTACTGATTATTTCTAAAGTCAAGCAATTAATAAGAGTAAATATTGCCATAACGTTTTCATTACAAGTTAAAAAAAATCATTAATTTACCGTGTC
>Ga0325414_1009132_pt1 | contig 10460 bp, 7 predicted proteins | sample PopdelMetagenome_8_FD_206183 | JGI IMG/M metagenome (GOLD analysis project Ga0325414, IMG submission 206183) | Populus deltoides microbial communities from Bellville, Georgia, United States - Leaf-PdKOR-R3 | ecosystem: Host-associated > Plants > Phyllosphere > Phylloplane/Leaf | place: USA...
TCCAGTGATCCATTATTCCATCTATGAACAGATCATATCTCCATCCATCTTTAATACAATGAAATGATACTCGATTCCAAAATAATATTGATAATGTTTTCAAAGTAAATGTAAATATCTTAATTAGATGACATGTTGATACAGGACCATTAAAAAGAAATATCGACATAGGCTTTATTTGCATTGATACGAGTATTCGTAAAAAATAATAATAATAACAACTATTAGATTAGTTTCTTATGACATCTGCTATTCTGGATTATTATTTGATGATATGTGTATTCTTTTTTTATTTAATTAGAATAATATTTTTTTCCTTTTTTATTTGTCTTTTTTTCCTAAATAAAGGCTTCATCAAGTAAGAATGGCAGGATTCCTGAATTATTTGATGATACGTGTATACGATTTTAACAAATGAGTTTTTAAAATATAATATTTTTGAATTGTGTAACAACTCTTAGATAGTGTAATTAAATGTGCGCGTACACGCTTTTATGAGTCAATTATAACTCAGTCCCTATAGTTGAGCAAAATTAGTCAATTAGTCTTTATGATTTTATAAATTATACATTTATTTCGATGAAAAGAAAAATCTAAATATTTGTATATTATAAAACTAAATCAATGAATTACTATAACTAAGAATTTTATATGAACTAATAAATTACCATGGTTGTGTGTGGCTTTTTACATATAAAATCAAGTTGAAATAGAAAAGGGTACAGCAAGAATTATCATAAAATATAAATCATTCAATAAAATACTTCAATGGATTTGATATTTTATTCTCAATAAAACATGTCTAATCAAAAGACTTCATGACTTGTCAATATTTTAAAATTTGACATAAAGTCAAGATTTTTATAAGTTCAAATCCAAATATAAAAATCAATGGGGTGATTTTGAATCATAAACCAAAAACATACCCAATATCAACCTAGACCACAACAACCCCAAGTTAATCAATCAAATAGCAGAACGTAAATTAAGGATACGAAGGACATAATGAAATTACTTGGTTCAAATACCTTGTCAATTCAACAAATATGAAGTGATTTCAGCATAAAATAAGGTTAAGTATCCAAAACTTGGAGAAACAAATAGGACAACAAATTCAAGTTGTTAGTAAGTTGGAATCACAAGTTTTTGGAAAATTGCCTTTACAAGCTATGCTTAGTAGAGAGAATAAATATGTTATCACATTGGAGGGTGGAAAATCATTGGGTGGACTTGAAAAGTATATTAACAAATTGAAGGATCAAATAAAAGTTGAGGTTAAAACATCCCCATTTATGATCGAACCTTCTAGAACTTCTCAAAACATGACCAAACCATTCTTCATGCCACCTAAGGTAAATTCTCAACCTTCAATCCCTTTAAGCTAACTTTACCTTTTTAGGTTACGCAAGAAAGAAGAACAAAAGAAGGAGATTTTAAAGATGTTTAGAAATGTTAAAATCAATATTCCACTCTTTGATGCAATTAAGCATATCCTTTACCATGCAAAATTTCTTAAGAAGTTGTGCATAACAAAAAGGAATGAGAAACTCAAAGGTAATGAAATAGTAAGTATATTGAGAAAATGTATTTACTATTATTCAAAAGAAACTCTCACTCCAAGAAAAATATAAAGGTTCATTTTGTATTCCTAGTTATATTAGTGATACAAGTTTTAAAAAGGTTATGTGTCACTTAAGAGCTTCGATTAGTGTAATGTTGGAATCTATTTATGAAAATCTTAACCTTGGTCTTTTAATTGAAACTGGTATTATTATTCAATTTGTTGATCATTCATTTGTTTATTATATTGCCATGTTTGATGACGTGTTAGTGCAAATTAAAGGTCTAGTTTTTTCCGTTAAAGATGATAACTCAACTAAATCATCACTTATTCTTTTAGGAAGATCATTTCTTATAATAGCTAAAACTAAGATTGATGTGTACGTAAGAACATTAACTATGGAACTTGATGGTGAAATAGTTGAATTCAATATTTTTAGTGTCATACGATTTCCTGGTAATATATATTATGTTATTTGTATGTAGCAAAAGTGGTGATAAGCCAAAGTTTGGATTTGACTTGTACAAAAATAGGGTTAGTTATCAATGATGATTTGGTTTATTCGGTCACGATATTGCAAGCTTTATAAGCTACGTCATACATATATAATTTCATTATTTCTTTTATCTCTTGCAAGAGGCTTTTACCTTTTGTTTTACAAGCACACGAGCTTGAATTAGAACCTCTACTCAATTACTTAAAGTATATCTTTTTAAGTAAAAATATGATGTTATATATGATCATTACAAAGAACTTGACAGACATGTAAGAAGAGAGACTTGTGTGTATCTCCATGACCATAAACCGTAATTAGATGAAACTTGGATGACTTTAAAAGAATTAGCTCTTTTACTTGTATACATCAAATGCTTTAATTAGAAAACTCAAAGTCAATAAAAGAGATGCAAAGGTGTTTGAATCCGTTTATGATAGAAGTAATGAAATCTAAAATTTTAAAGCTTTTGGATGTTGGAGTAATCTATCCTATTTCGGATAGCAAATGGGTAGATCTAATTTATATAGTTCCTAAAAAATTAAGGATTATTATTGTATAAAATAAAGATGTTGAACTTGTCCTCACACGCATTAAAAATGGGTGGAGAATGTGTGTTAATTATCGCAAATTGAACTTGAACGCATATGAAGTTCATTTTCCTTTACCTTTTTGGGGACTAAATGTTTGAGAGATTGATGGGTAAGTCTTATTATTGCTTTCTTGATGGATATTGTGGTTATAATCAAATTGTTATTGCACCTGAAGAAGAAAGACTACTTTTACTTACCCTTTTGGTACTTTCACGTATAGGAGAATGCCTTTTAGTTTATGTAATGCACTAGGTACTTTTCAAAGATGAATGATGATTATATTTTAAGATTATATAGAAAGAATCATGAAGATTTTTATGGATGATTTTATTATTTATGATAATTATTTTGATACATGTCTTGAAAACTTAACTTTTATTTTTAAAAGATTTATGAAAACTAAAAATGTCATTTTATGGTTGAACAAGGAATAGTTTTAGGGCGTGTAGTTTCTATTAAAGGTCTGGAAGTTGATAAAGCTAAAATAGATATTATCTTTTACTTGTCTTATCTCATAAGTGAGCGAGAAGTTCGTTCTTTTTTTGGACATATAGGTTTCTATCAAAGATTTATCAAGAACTATTAAAAATAACATTGTTCCTATGCAAATTATTGGTGAAGGATACAAAGTTTATGTTTGACAATACTTGTAAGTATGTGTTTAATGAACTTAAAAAGAAACTAACTTCAACACGTGCAACCACCAAATTAAAACCTTTATTTTAAGGCTATATGTTATGCAAGTTACTTTGTAGTTAGAGTTATGTCAGGTCAAAGAGTTGGCTGGAATTTACATGTTATTTCTTATGCATCACTCACATTTGACTAGGCTTAATGCAACTATCATACAATGAAAAAATTTGTTTGATATAGTTTTTGCACTTAAAAAGTTTAGATCATACTTGCTTGGAACTAAGGTGATTGTGTTTTCTGATCATGCAACTCTTAAACACCTTTTATATCAAAAAAGTCAAAGCCTAGATTAATAAGTTGAAACTTGCTTTTGCAAGAATTTAATCTTGAAATAAACAGCAAGAAATTAGTTGAGAACCATATTGTTGATCATTTAAGTAGGTTGTCATGCAAAAATGATGATAATCTTGTAAGAATTTCATCCTAAATTGTTTTATATTTGGGGTTTTGATTTCATAAGTCCTTAAACTAGGTGAGTTTGAAGGAGGTATAAACTGAATAAATGGGTTTACTCGTAATATTTAAAGCTTAATTGATTTAGGGATTGACTTTGAAAATATCTTATTAGCTTAGTGGATGATTTTAACTTTTATGAGTTTTTGAGACTCTAACATGAATATTTGATGTGTGATATTCATTCAAAGGTCATGTATTTTTAAAACTTCTTTAATATCTTGTAGAGATTACATTTATATTACATATATGCATGAACATGACAAAGGCAAGTAAGAATTTAACCATTTGAACCTAAAAGGCCAATGTAGAGCATGTTATCCATTAATGAGCCATTTTGAGCTTATTTATCTTTTATTTGCTTTACCTATGTTTTATGAGCCTTGACTTTTTCATTTTTTTTCTCTGGCTAAGGACTAGTAGAACATATATGTGATGTTTATATCGGTTTATAATTGGAAGTTTTGAGAAACTATGATTATTCGGTTATGTGTTTAAGATTGGTTGTTGATACAGTTCAGTATACGGTTCAGCCTGAGGTTTTTCATGATGGGGTTTTACCTAATAATGTATTCAGTCAGATTGAGGTATTTATGAATGACAGGTTCGGCCTAATTCTTTTGGTGGGTAATTCAGTCAGATCATGATAGGTTATGTATGAGATGTTTTTGGGTATCAAAGAAAGTTTATTTCGAGTGAATTTTGGGTCTAATTTAGTCCCTATTAATGAACATGGGTTTGGTCCACATAGGGTCCAAAATTGGCTTGGGTTAATTAAAATGTTGGAATCAAATCAGATTTATTTGGGGTTGATTTCCTAATTCTACAAAGATTTAAATCAGCAAAATATTCTCCTAAAATTCAAGAAAATTCCATTCATTACTTTTCCTATTATTTATGAGAATAATTATCAACAAACGAGGAAGTTTCCTAGTCAACAAAAGATGCTTGGGGGGCTTGTCAAATCTAATTTCCTAAGCTAGGAATGATTAATTAATGATTTTCCTAGTCTAGAAAAGAAACTAAATTGACAGGTAAAAAAACAGAGATTTTCTTCATTAATTGTCTATGTAAAACAAGGAAACCAAGCACAATAAGGTAAGAAGACTTCAGAATTAATTCTACATTCAGTTCAGATTTTCTAGTATATCTAAGACTTTTTAAGGATGACAAATTTGATTCTAGCATATGTAGGATATTAATTTTGGATTTTTATTATTTTTATTATTTTCTTCTTAGTTTGTGGTTTATTATTACATATTTGGTTCAATTTTACAAGTGGGCTCAAATCAGCCTATAAATAGGGATCCATTAGGGTTATTTGAAGCATTATATAAGTTTTTTGTATGTTGAAAAGTAGGTGGCCATGGATTTATAAAATAAACTTGTGTTTTGCGTGATGCAACACGTTATTTTTGCTGGGACAAAGATCGAAGCTGACTTATCAAGGTATAACCGACTTTGTGGCGTCATTCAATTCAATTCCGATAGTGCTGGTGCCTTGGCATAGGTTTTCATTGTGTCACACTTCTCAAACCTAATTTTCAGCTTTCTTGGGGAAGTATCATCTTTGTTGAGGGTTGCTTGACCACATGATCAAGAAGTTTGCATCAGTTGGTATCAGAGCTAGGCTCTGAAATCAAGTTATATCCTTTTTGTTTTCGTTATCTATTTGTTTCACATCAGTTTCTCTTCATCTGTCTTTGTTTTGTTTTATGTCAGTGTTTGTTTTCTTTCTTGTGTTTATTCTTGTTATTTTGTGTTTGTTGTGTTCTAATTAGAGTAAAAACAAGAGGAAGCAATTAGAAAATATTATTTGGGTTAAAACAAGTCTGTAACACATCTGTTTTGCGACAGTATATCAAAACTTATTGTAATTAAATCAAAAATATTCTGATTATTTAGTGTGAAATCGCACTAAATATCAAGTTTCAAGTCATTTGAACATCATTGGGCTTAGGTTCTAAATTCGAGTTTTAAAAAGGTTGTTTCATGTCCATATATCAATTCAACTCGGAATCAGCTTAAAATTTATATTATGTTTACTGGGGGTCCTCGTTGCAAAAGTTTCTAAATTTGAGGTCATTTGGATATATTTTTCTTTAGGTTCTAGAATTAGGTTTTGTGTTGCCATAACGAGTCTATTTTGAGTTAGCTTTCAAACTTTGTTTTGTTTATGTTGATTTCATTCCTACTAGTATATTATCATTATATTTGGGATATTTGGTTATTGTTTTAGTCATTTTCATTACTTTCACATGTGTTTGTTTTCGATTAGTTCTAGTCCAAACAAAAGTTAGATTTGCAAGTTCAAGTCTAAATCAGTGTTCTTTATGTAGTAAACTCTATTTTTTTGTGCCTTCTTCTTCTTCTTCTTTTTTTCCTATTTGTGTCATATATTTAGTAAGGGAGAGGGAACGAAGGAGGATTCTAACTCAAGGATGCAAAAAACTAAGCCATGGTTTTGGGTTTTAGAACGAGAAATTGATAAGTGTAGAAGATTATTCTATGAATTTCAAGCTTCATGGGAAAAAGAGGTACAACGCCAAAAGAATGAAAGATGAAGGAGAACTATTGTGGTTATCATTCAAAAGTATGCACGCAAGTGGTTAGTACAACGTGCTTATTTAAATTTTATCAGTCACTACTTTCATATAGTGTTGTTGGAGAAAGGTGTTACCAAGAAGGGAATCTAAAGGCTTAAACGAGAGGCTAATAAAGTCGCTATTAATCCTATTCAAGATTCGAGGGTGAATCTTCTTGAAGAGGGAAAGGATGATACGATTCAAGTTCAACCTTGGATTTCTTATAGTAAGCATTTGATTATGTGTTTGAGATTGGTTGTTGATACAATTCAGTATATGGTTTAGCCTTGGGTTTTTCATAATGGGGTTTTACCTAGGGATGTATTCGGTCATATTGAGGTTTTTATGGATGATGGGTTCGACCCAATTCTTTTGGTAGGTAATTTAGCCAGATCAGGATAAGCTATACATGTGATGTTTTTGGGCAGCAAAAAAAGTTTATTTAAATTGTATTTTGGGTCTGATTTGGTCCCTATTAATGAATATGGATTTAGGCCACATGGGGTCTAAAGTTGACTTGGGTTAATTAAAATGTTGGGATCAATGTTTGAGGTTGATTTCCTAATTTTACGAGGACTTAAATCAGTAAAATATTCTCCTAAAATTCAAGGAAATTTCGTTCATTACTCTCCCTATTATTTAGGAGAATATTATTAACAAAGGAGGAAGTTTCCTTATCAACAAAAGATGCCAAAGGGCTTGCCAGATATAATTTCCTAAGCTAGGAAGGATTAATTAATGATTTTCCTAATCTAGAAAAGAAACTAAATTGGCATGTATAAAAGAGGGAGGTTTTCTACATTAATTATCCATGTAAAACAAGGAAACCAAACACAACAAGGCAAGAAGATTTCAGAATTAATTTCACATTTAGATCAGATTTCTTAGTTTAAATGGGACTTCTGAAGGGTGGCAAATCTAATTCTAACATATCTAGGATATTAATTTTGGATTTTTATTATTTTCTTCTTAATCTCTGGTTTTGATTACTTATTTGGGTCAATTTTGCAAGTGGACTCAAATCAGCCCATATATAGGGATCCATTAGGGTTATTTAAAGCATTATATAAGTGTTTTGTATGCTGAAAAGAAAGTGGCCATGGATTATGAAATAAACTTATGTTTTGCGTGATGCAACACATTATCTTTGCTGGGACAGATCAAATCTGACTTATCAAGGTATAACTGACCATGTGGCGTCATTCGATTCAATTCCAATAATTTTGGTGCCTTAGGACAAGTTTCCATTATGTCACACTTCTCAAACCTGATTTTCGACTTTCTTAGAGAAATATCATCTTTGTTGGGGGTTGCTTGACCACGTGATCAAGAGGTTCGCATCAGAAGTCATTAATGATATGAAAAGGGTCACACATAACTAGGAAGACTCTTGTATAAAGTTAAAATCAATGCACAATTCAAGAAATCAAAATTAGTATAAGAAAACTTTAAATTAATCTAATTAAGAATTAGTTATTAACTAGAAAAACTTCTCCACCTCCTCAATCCCCTATAATCGACCCTGACCTTTATAAAAAAAACAGATCACTTACATAGAAAATGAGAACATAAGAGGATTTTAATGTTGTTAATTTTTTTTTTTTTTTTGAAGTTACGACACATGAATTATATGCAAGCTTAATTTTTAATTTTAAAAGGCTAATGCTCCTGGTTATTAGATTACCATAAGGATTCATGTTTAAAATTATTTTATATCTGATTGTGATACATATTTATCTTATATTTTTCTATGATTAAACTTGATGATTGATGATCAAAATTCTATATGATGCACAATATGTATTTTTTATTTTAAATCTATTGCTGGTTGATTATTTTATGTCAGATGCATGACTAATTAACTACTAAAGTAGTAAGAGTATATAATTTTTGAACTCATGTTTGATTATTTGTTATTTTAGAAACATAATTCTTTATTAAATTAACTCTATGTATGTGTTTAATTATCATAAATTAATTGCACATATCTTAATCTTAATGATATCACATAATTAAATATTTTATGCATAATGAAAGTTATTACATGATTAGGTTTAATTGATATATGGGTGCTAGGTTAACTAAAAAGTAAAGATAAGTAGAAAAACTTGTTTTCCATGGTTGATTTCTTCATGATCATAAATTATATTAAAAACATGTTTTGGTTGACTTATTCATGATTATAAATTAAATGATTAATGTTTAATTATTCTTAAAGAACACCTTCTTACAATTGAAGTTAAAATTTTATCTTTATATGTTTTACATTATGTCGATTATGCTGTTTACTTTTCAAAATTGATTTCTTTTGTTTTCTTAGTTTTCTAAGTTGTTTTTAGTTAGTTTAATTTGTAAACAAAACCCTATTTTTAATTACTTATTGTTAAATTATAAATTAGTTAATTCAATCAAACTAGTATGTTCAGTAGTTTTGTTATGTTTGATAATAACTAGCTTAGATTAGTTTAATTCTTTTAGTGAATTCAAACCATATAAATTTAATTTAAAGTTAAATAACATATTTTGATTAGGTAATTAAGTTTAAACACTTGAATTCTTTAGGACAACACCTTTACTAACTATAATACAAATCATTAATTTTAAAAGTGAAAGTTTGCACAACTTCAACACTCAGTTAGCCCTCCAATACTTAAGTGATGCGAACCTCTTGATCACGTAATTAAGCAACCCCCAACAAAGTAGATAACAACCTGGAAAACTAAAAATCAAGTTTGATAGAACTTTAACTCAGAGATAACCATGTACCTAAAAACCAAAGGTATTGGAAAAAGACTTTGACATAAAGATAACATTGTATCTAAAAACACTAAGTATGTAAATGATCCACGAAGCCAGTTAATCTTTTATAAGTCAATGTACAATCTTTATCCTTGCAAAGAAAGTTTGTTTTGCCACAAACAAACAAAAGAAAGACACACGTTTATTCTCCAACTTACTACTTAAATTTACAGCTAAAAAAACATAATATAGTCTTCTCTAACTAATCTTAATGGATCCTTTTTGGTTTGCAAGCTAATGAGTTTAAACTAGTAATCAACTAACATAAATTTAATAATGAAATAAATTCCTTAAACAATATCTAAGTGGCCAGAACAAACTCAAATTAAAATTAATTATTAAAAATTATATAATAAATAAAATAGGATAATAAAAAAAAGTCTTCATAACAAAATTCCTCCATGTAGCATGAATCTCTAATTTTTGAATAATCTTGTAGATTTTCAATCTTGACTTCAAACACACCGTTCTCTTTTGTCTGGATGAATTGTTGAGCTTACCATATATGGTTGGAAGGTTTGAGATGCTAGTTTCTAGACCAGTTTGAATCACATAACAATTCCACTTATATCTAAATATATGTCCCAAACAGTACACAAAGGTTTAGTTTGGCATATTTGATAAGATTTGTCTAGTAACGTTGACCCTCTAAAATAATATGTTCCCGAACTCCATTTGACCTATAAATTTACCAAATTATAATTCCATGTGTCTAGTATCTTCCTAAAAAAATTTAGCTCATTACAATGTACAATTTGAGAGATATACATGATCTTGTAAAACTAATCAGCGGATATTTTAAAGCCAAATTTCAAACCTAACTTGGTTCGTATCATCCTTCCCTTCTTTAAAAAGACTTGACCTCAAATATATATTATGGAAAACATATTTTAAGGTAAAAAATCTATATCAAGAAAAAGAATAGCATCATCATCAAAACCAAAAACCTTGTTAGCAAAAAAGGTCCCTCTGATATACAAGCTCTCTTTTTTGAACCATTTTCTCCTTTTTTAATTTTAGTTGCTCCTCATATATTTACTTAGGTGTCAAAGATACAAAAGTTATAAGTTTTTCATTCATCTCAAATGAATACCTATTTGTCATTCTATGATGCATAACTCTCATATCATACAACCATGGTCTACCAAGCAACAAGTGACTAGCTTGCATTGGCACAACATTACATAACACCTCATCATAATACTTACTAATAGAAAAAACAATCAAAACTTGTTTATTCACTTTCACTTCACCACCATTATTCAACCATTATAATTTATAAG
>Ga0325414_1009133_pt1 | contig 10460 bp, 5 predicted proteins | sample PopdelMetagenome_8_FD_206183 | JGI IMG/M metagenome (GOLD analysis project Ga0325414, IMG submission 206183) | Populus deltoides microbial communities from Bellville, Georgia, United States - Leaf-PdKOR-R3 | ecosystem: Host-associated > Plants > Phyllosphere > Phylloplane/Leaf | place: USA...
ACCACTCTGGTGGAAAAATATCTCTAAAAACACAGCATCTCAAAGATCATAACCCAGGAAACAAAACAAAAACAATAATAATTAATACGATGGAAATATATAAACAATTCAGAAAACTACAATTATTATCCTTAAATTTAGCGAAACCAGAAACAAAAACTTGAATAAGTAATTCAACAATAAAATTTTTTTTATCTGTTCATAAGTTTTTATATATATTTAATTAATTATAAAATCCCAAAAATTCACAAACTTTCCTCTTTTATCTTATTTTCTCAGCAAACAAACAGAAAATTAAGGGGGCAAAAAAGTACCTGACACTCGACGATTTTTCCAAATCGATCAAACGCATTTTCGAGCTGTCGTTCAGTGATGTCCCATGACAAACCTCCAACAAATATTCGATTCTCTTCCTTTCCAGACATTTCTTTCTCTCTATGTCAAATAAAAACGCAGTTTTCTGCATGAACACGATGCCGTTTTAAACAGAGATTGAAACGGCATTAAAACAAGAAAACTAGAGAAGAAATTTGTTACCTTTTTTTAGTGTTTCTGTTGGTGTAGAAACCCTAGAAATATCTGTGATTATTCTTTTTTGTTGTCGTCGAGAGACTGTATTTGTATCTTTCTAGAGATGGGCCGTGGATCATAAATATCTTGGGGCTTTATTTAATTAAGCAAGGCCTTTGAACATGGCCCATCCTGCCAGACAAAAGAATTATAAATGGTTGTACATTTTAATAAAAATAAATCAGATTTTATTTAAACTTATCCTGTCTTCGTAAGATTATAAAATAAATATGAGAATGTTTTCCTTTTTCTGACGTTGTACTGGGAATTTGAATCTGTAACAATCAAATTCTTGTAGTTATATTTCTAAATCGTTAATCACTAAATAAAAGATACGTTTAGTATAATTATAATTTTTAATGATAGTTTTTTTTATATGACTGGATTATAATAATAGTTATTTTTTGGAATGTTTTTTATTTAAAAATATATTAAAATAAATTTTTTATTTACTTTTTAAAAATTATTTTTAATATTAACACATCAAAATAATCTGAAAACATTCAAAATTATTAATTTAAAATAAAAAATAAAAAAATAAATTAAGTTTGCTAAAACTTATTTTTAAAATACAAAAATAAACCAAACCTCAGCGTTGTTATTTTTTACTACCGTGGTTAAGAGTGGGGACCTGTAGTTGAAAAGGTGATGGGCGACACGTGTTGTCAAGATGCTTTTACTTTATATGAGATTTAATAAATAAATAAAATTCTCATTTCATCACCTTTGATTTTTTTCTCTCAAAAAAGTTTTTCTCAAACCTTATCGAAAACGTTTTTTTAAAAATATATTATGATAAAGATTGTTTTTTAAAATATTTTTTATTTAAAATTATTGTAAAATAACATTTTTTTATTAATTTTTGAAATTTATTTTTAATATTAACATATTAAAACAATTTAAAAATACATAAAATAACTCTCTAACATAAAAATTGGAAAACATCGTCGGGGAATGGACTGGTTGGCTGATGTCATAATACTTTCGCTGTAAAATTAGCGAAGTTTGACATCACAAGAAGTAAGAAAACATTAAAAAAACTTTGCAAACCGGGCCAACCTAAGATGGAACCGAAACAAATTTGATTGAACCGGTTGACCCAAAAGAAGTATAAAGAAGGAACACTTACCTAAAGGCCGAATTCAAAGATATTGAGGTCAGATTTGAGACAGGAGACATGAAAAACTCCAGGAATCAGGATTAAATATTCAAAACACTGGCTACAATAGTCAATAAGCGATTGAACCAAAAGACCAGAAGGCTGCAAAGACGTGTGATGGAGATGAAAACTTCATCAAGATATGATTTATATTATTCTGTAATAAAAAATTTATATTATTCTGTAATAAGAAATTCAACGGCATGAGAGGCCTCAACCATGACAAAACATGTGCAAGAAAAAAGAACAACATGCTAATCCAATCATTAATAGTAGAAATTAAAGTAAATTGAGATGCATTTATAAACCCTTTGTTTTTCCTTGCCGCCCACCAAACACAAAATAAAGAAAACCATAATGAAAATTGTATATCGTGAGATGCATGCAGCATGCCCTTGTCGGCCTCATTATGCAGGGAGACATTCCCATCAACAACCAACGTTAGGATCATCAACAAGATTCCTAACATCACCCATTGATAACTGTCTTGAGAAAATGGCAATGTCGTGAAACCCATGCCATCAATCGTCTTCGTAATAAATATTTACACCTACCTTGATGAGTAAAGGTTCAAAAAACCTGAGATAGTAATGGTTGTGGTGAACTGGTGATCGTAGCTTATACAACATCCTAGTGTGGTGGTAGCAATGGCTTTTACGAAAACAAAACCCAAAACAAGACGTCATAAAAAAGATAATAACTTTTTAGAAAGAAAAAATAAAGCACCTGCATTATGTTTATTGCATTTCGACACGGGGGAGATGAAAGACCTTCTTGACCTGTATTTAGAATGCGGTTAGCGCCTAGCTGTACTAGAGACTCAAAAGGATAAGATAGATGGTGATGGCCCCTAAGTGAAGTTAGTATCTCAATTTATTCCCAACCCATCAATACTTTTCTAACACCCTCCTCAATCTTGTTCCTGGACACAGGTAACCCATCACCTTCAAGTAGGATTCTGTACACTTCCCATTCCCGATCATGAATCATGTGCCTCCCTATCTCTACCTGATCAGAAAATAAAAGATACCATAAAGTGTGAGATAATCTTGGATAGCAATCATGTGTGATGTGCGCACCCAAAGAGAGGAAAAGGAATGGTACCGAGAAGATGGGGGTGTTTAGATTCTTGAGAGCCAGAGTAATATCGTGGAAGACAAGTGGCCGGCCCCTGCCAGACAATTCAACAGGGTTTGCAACAAGCAGCTCGGTATCAGGGCCCCGACTAACCACAGCCAGTCGAAGAGGACACAGAAGCTCCATTCTCAAACGAGAACACAATGCATTTTGTTTGTTGGGATCAACTATCTTCTTGCCATCTGCTTGCATTAAGAACAAGTCCACTTCACAGTTTCCTTTTCTACTGGCAAGGAAGCGTCCGTAGGAAATCTGAGATAAATCCATGTTTCACAATAAATATTATTGGTAACCAGTGGGAGAATCACCTAGAAAGAGAAACCATTAGGGAACTTCCATTGCTCAATGAAACCCAGAACCTTTTTCTAAAAGTTCCACAACAGGTCCCGTGAACAAAACCATGATGATTTTCTCGTTTAAATAAAGGCTACAATCATGTGTCCTTTAGAATACAGGGCAGTTTTTGCAACATATTATTATGGGTTTCCTTCATCAACATTTCCCCAACTCAGCCTACAGGTTATTCCCCTAGAAAGGTCAAAGATACCAAGACTACCTAGGTATAAATGGTTCATGGTTTGAATTACTTACCTGGATATTATAATCCTTTAGGGTTCTTGTTATGTCATAAATGAGACCCTTGTGATCGTTGCAGAGAATTTTAAAAAGTGTGTGTGAGGGACTGAAGGCATTGTCCACTGTAACAGAGACAGGATTGTGGGCAAGAAGGCCACTTCGGTGATTATTGGGAAGCTCTAAACTAAACATGTCTTCTGTGATTGCAGAAGGAAGAAATGGTGAACCTTGAGAACAGGCAGTAAATTCTGGCCCAGCTAATTCAATCTCACAACTAATCAAAGCCTTCCCTAACACCTTCTTCAGATAATGAATTGTTTCCTCCTGTCTCATTTTTGTGCGAAGAAGCTCCCTAATAACAAATGATCGAATTCCATTGATTAGCAAGAGAAAAGAAAGACAACCTTCAGACTCTCTCTCTCTCTCCAAACACACACATATAGACAAATCCACTCTTTATAAGTACACATCCAGAGTGAGTAACATTTTTGCAGCCAACTAAGACATTTTCTGGACTTTCAGAAGCTATAACAGTTATATAAAAAATGAAAATGATGGTAATATGAGGAACAAGGCTCTTTTTTCTAGACAATAGCTAGCATAAAGGATTAGTTAAACATGACTTGATCAAGTTACTATATGTGGAAGAGCCAGATAACTCAATAACTGGATTTATCCAGCATATTGAACTAAAACATTGAACTCTGAAATGACTGGACATGGATGCTAGTATCATGGCAATTTAAAACAGGCACGGATATTTTAAAGTTCAAAGAAAAATGCAGGTCAAGCCACGTACCAGGCACAAGCATGTAGCATTCAATTGGATTACTTTAAGTTATTCTAAACACTCGCCAGATAAAAGTAAAACTTGTATATTTATCAAAATTGACAAATTTGAGGTTATTGTCACAAAATGACAACAATTCTATCTTTGTAGATGCTTAACCCATCACTGGCATATCCAATAGATGCCATTGGTCATTGGTCATCTCTTATATGTCTTTAAGGTTGCGATTCAAATGCAAAATATATGCCATTTACTACTGATTGAAACCAGGGAGCCAGGCATGACTGGTTGCTGGGATGAAGGATGAAATAAATGTGAAATCTCACAATGTGGTTTTCAGCTTTTCATATTGCAATTAGCATTGTTTTTCCTTTGGTAAAGCAACCATAGGAGCATCTAATTAAAAATAATAAACTATTAAAAGCAGAAATGGCAGAAGAGAAACAGAAAGACATAACCATAGTTGATTGATGTTTCCAAGAATGACCAACCTAGTATCAGTGATGTAAAAGAGGTCCATCACTCTCCCATCCGGAGCAGTGGACACCTTCACTCTTTCTATTGTCAGCTCCAGCTCACATAGAACCTCAGTTACATCTAAAAAGATAAAAGAATAGTTAGCAAAGAATAGTTAAAAGATAATGTTCTACATGCTATGATCCCATATTAAAACATATATATTGGACAGGAATGATCATTTATAGAAAAGAGGGGTAATTGGAATACACATGTAACTCCTTTATGAATTCTAATGCTCCCTCATGGTAAGCAGGCACTCATTTTGAGAGCTAATATACCCCGTATCGCAAGACTTCCATCTCCCAAGTTTCCAAAACATTCCAACAGGGAGCAAGCCCATATGGACAGAACCAATTTAAAAGCTGGCATGATGTCTCCAGAAATGAAATGTTGGATTACCATGTAAAAGGCCTTCATAGTCATAAGAGCACCAGAACTTCAACAGAAACACATCTGGCGGCCTTGGCTGTTGGTTCTCAGGCTTGTAGAAGTCAATCTCAGAAGTTGAAAAATATGATGGACACACCTCTAATAGCCTCTGCTTCAATAAATTCCACCTTGTGCTTGGCTTCCCCACCACCCAAAAGACTACATAGCACCATTTCCCATCCGTTTGTCCATCTTCACCATGCAAAATCAATTCAAAACTAATCAACTATAGTTTCAGAGAAACTAAGTGTACCATAATAAAACTCGAGGAGCAATCTCATATTTCATGAACTATATATCAAACAATGTTTCATAAAAAAACCTAACTCAAACAATGATATGAAATTGGAAAAATAGCAGGGAAAAAACAGTTAGATGCATACACAATTTATCATGATTGTCTTGGTTATCTAAAAAAACACCTACAACCTAAATCATGATAAATAAAAAAAAGTATACACACACTATGTTTCAGCACGAAAAAAATTGTAAGATTTAACTACCTAATTTCTAAACTGTAAATCCCAACAACCTCCTTCAACGCAGAGATAAAGGCAAGGTGCAAACAAAAAATATACCATTTCCCTTTTATTCTCTTCTCCTTCAAATAACGGATCAAAACCCAAATTAATCATTCAGATAAAAGCAAATTTACAAAACCACAGCAACCATAATGATCTTTGATCCCAACAGTAAAAGAAATCCCACAAAGGAAAAAAAGCAAACACTCAGTAATCCTTCTGCTACAAATCACAGAGGCCCAATTAGAGTAACTCAAAATTAACAAATCCAAAAACATTATAAGGTAAAAAAAAAGGCTTACCTCCTTTACAAATGCTTAATCCAAAAAGCAAGATAACCCTGCACAAATCACAGCCAAGTCCAGCTTTATCAGGACAATTCACAGTAATCTCAGTTGATTCTCCAGGCTTCTCTCCTTTACTAATCACTACAACATCCTCTTGCAATATCCCCATTCTCACCAGTTTCTCTCTCTTCTCCCTCTCCCAGCACACCCTCTTTTAACTCTCTCTGTCTTTGTTACCTCGAGGGGGAGAAAAAACAAGGATATGTTTGGCACTGTGCTTTGAAATATGTTTTTTTATTATTTTAATGTACTAATATTCATTTTCAGCTCTTGTAGTGTAAGATTTTCAATAGTGACTCTATCATTCCAGCAAAGATTTATTGTGAAGCCGAAACATAAAATAAATAGAGAAATTAGAAAAAAAAAATATATTGTTTTTATTTTTCCTGTATGGATTTAGTATTTTCTAGCAAACCCCACACACAGCAAAAAAAATATATTATAAATTCCCTAAACTTCATTTTCAATCTTCCTAGATACTAGTTCATGCCAAACTAATACAGTAATACCACAAAAGTTCTTTAAAGTCAATAAAACAAAATAAATATTCTAAATTTATGAAAGACGTGATCCCGTACTTCATGAATTGAGTTGATGAATTTAAAAATCTTATCCAGGTCTTCGTTTTAGTTGAGTTCATTATTTTCCCTACCAGATATTATATAAGTGCATAAGCACTAGATAATAACAGATAATTTATTTCTCTTCACTTCTCAAGAGAGCCCAGAACCATGCAGGTTTCTCGATGGCTATAAAATGACATGATCGGCACATCGAGATTTTCTTAGAAACTATACAGTTAGTGCTGAGAATCTTATTCCGGAGGAGTCGGAGAGTGGGATTTGTCTTTTATTTTCCCACGCTATCCGTTAGCTGGGGCCTGGAATTGTTTACGTGGAACTGCATACGTGGATGATGGACATTGGTTGGGTGGTAAGAGGTGTGGACTCGACGAGGGCGTTAGGTTAGTTACGTTTGCAGCAGAGAGAGTCGCGAGTGACGTGTAGGGGGTTCGAGAAGCCGTGACTGTTGGTAATTATCAGGATTTTTTACCGTGTTTATTTTTATATTTTAAAAAAATTTAAATTTTTTTATTTTTTCTCTGTTTCAATTTAATATTTTTTAATATTTTTAAATTATTTTGATATACTATATTTATGAGTAAAAAATATTTTAAAAATAATTGCAATCACACTTCTAAACAAAAATAAAAATTTATCTAAAAAAATCTCTTAAATAATTAGAAAAGGAATATTTTATTATTTTTAAGGAACTTAAAATGGAAATGTAAATATATTTTAATAAAAAATCTAGATTTGAGCATTAGTATTTCTAGTGTGATTGATAGGTGAATTTGCTCTTCAATTCAAATCATATTGATAAGGGAAAGCAAATTACTTTACGAATAATTAGTAAAATCATCCTAATATTAGATTCAAGGTTCCTACCGCAATATCAGACGATTGGAACATGGAAGGTATTTCATCCACGTGCAGAGGAGTCTGTAGTTAGGAGATATTAACATTAACAATTAAAGGGAAAAAAATGAATTTTTACTCTTGTTCACGCATTTATAAAACACTATTTATTTGCACTATTAAAGAGACTTGTTTTTTTTTTACTTTGATCCTTATAGTTTTAAGAGTTTACATTTCAATCATGATGTTTTATTTATGTTATATTCCAGTCCATGACAGTGAAGATAGAAGAGAGAGAGATGCGAAAGATGTTCCTTTATGCGCTGTACACACATATGTCATATGTGCTCAACCATTTAGAGTATGTTTGTTATTTAGGAATTAAATGTTTTTTAAAATGTTTTTTTTTAGAAATATATTATAATAATATTTTTATTTTTTAAAATTTATTTTTGATATTAGCATTAAAATAATATGAAAACACAAAAAAAAATTAATTTGAAGCAGATAAAAAACAATTAAAAATAATTTTTTTTCAAAAACATTTTTGAAACACAAAAATAAACGGGTTTTTAAAGTCCATTTGGTAATGCAGTAATTATTATTTTTCAAAATACTTTTCACTTTAAGTTACATCAAAATAATATTTTTTTATTAGAAAACGTTTTTTAAATAAAAAATACTATTTATGTTATATTCCTTATAGTGTTTTTATTTTATTTTAAAAACCACGTAACACTACAATGTGAAACCCATTTTAAATAGAATTATTGTTAGATCTTCTTCATTTTGCATATTAATTCCCATATAAGTCAATTCAAGAAATTTTCAAAATCATTAAAGGAAAAAAAATTAGTTTTCAGTGTATTGAACACTGCTCTACTATATATTATTCATGATATTATTATAAAAAATACTTTTAAATTTATTTGAAGACGGTGATGATACAAATACATTTTGTACTTTTAATTCAACTAAAGTATTTTTACATTTGAAAAAAAAAATTGTTGTTGACCTGCTGCGTAACGCGGACCAATATACTATTTATTATATTATCATGTAATGATTATTTTTTAAAATATTTTTTTTGAAAAAACTATATCGAGATACTATTTTTTTATTTTTTAACATTGATTTTTTTATATCATTATATCAAAATAATACACAAACATAAAAAAAAATATCAATTTGAATTGCAGAAAAAAATAAAAGAAAATTACTTTTTTTAAAAATCATTTTTAAAAGACAAAATCAAACATGTTTTAATACAAAAATTCAACCTTCTCAAGTAAAAAAAAAAATATTATCACTAAACTTCTGGACAATATAAAAAACATTTCATCAATTTATTTTCTTTTTATCACATGAAAAGAAAAATTAAATTAAAAAAGGAAAAAAATATTAAAAAGGAAAACATATTAAAATTGGAAATATACAGATCCAATTGTATTTAATGCATATTATATTACCCGAAAATTATGTAATTGATTTTTTTACAAACGAGGTTATATATAGATATTTATCCTTGCCTAATCTCTTCTGCCTAGCGCCTGTTCTTCAACTCTTTGCACGAATCATGGAAATAATTCCTCTGCAACCAAAGCTTAGCTCATACGTGACAGCTATGTCAATGGCTGCCTCTCTCCCCATAAGAATGGAGCGGGGAATGAGGTTACAATTTCAATGTCACTGTACCAGGTAATTAAAGAATTTGTTTCTGTATTTTAAAAATATTATTTTAAAAATTTAATTATTTTATTTTAAATTAATATTTTTAGATTATTTTAGCTGATATCAAAAATAATTTTTAATTTTTTTATAAACATTTTCTTCAAGTGTTTTAAGCTTCTTTTGATAGGTTTAATCCATTTTTCAATATAAAAAAACACAGATTAATTTTTTTATGTTTTTTATTTTTATAATTTTAATGTTAAAAATTAAAAAGAATAATTTAAAGTATTTTTAATTAAAAAATACTTTTATAAAAATTATCGCATTATTAATATACGCTTAGTATTTAAAATTATAAAATAATTTCAATAAATCTCAAAAAGTTAAATAGATTTTTTTTATTTGATTTGATTTTTTTTTTATGAAAAAAAAAGAAGAATTGGAACATAATTTTGATTTTTTTATTAATTTTCAATTTGGATATTTTTTTGTTTCTAGGCACCGCAACAAACAAATAATTAGTCCACTCTCCGCGAATGATGGCAGTACAAAGCAAAAAGCTTTGTTCGTAATGGGAACAACTGCCACTGGAAAATCAAAACTCTCCATCGATTTAGCCACTCATTTTCAAGGTGAGATCATCAACTCGGACAAAATTCAGGTTTACAAGGGCCTTGACATATTGACCAACAAAGTTTCGGAAGATGAAAGCCGAGGTGTGCCTCACCACTTGCTAGGATTTGTGGAACCTGGGGAAGAGTTTACCACACAAGATTTTTGCAACCATGTACGTATGGCCATGAGACATATTGTAGGGAATGGAAACATCCCCATTATTGCCGGCGGCTCAAACAGATACATCGAAGCACTCGTCGAGGATCCACTGTTCAAGGATAATTACGATACTTGTTTTCTATGGGTGGATGTTGCCTTGCCAATTTTATTTGTTCGCGCAGCAAAGAGGGTTGATAAGATGCTCGATGCTGGTCTTGTCGATGAGGTCCGAGGCATGTTTATTCCAGGGATAGATCACAATAGCGGGATTTGGCGGGCTATTGGGATTCCAGAGCTGGAACCATATTTTCAAGCTGAAATGGAAATGGCCGATGAGGTGACCAGAAAAATGTTACTTGACACTGGTATCAAGGAAATGAAAGAAAATACCAAGAAGCTAATCAATAAACAACTGAGGAAAATCAAATGTTTGGCGAATGAGAAAGGATGGAAATTACATCGGATTGATGCTACTTGTGTGTACGAGAGAAGTGGAAACGTAGATGAAGATGTTTGGGACAACAAGGTTTTGAGACCTAGCCTGGAGAT